>Ga0228710_1006500_pt1 | contig 17667 bp, 12 predicted proteins | sample MedpolnodulmetaG_FD_177995 | JGI IMG/M metagenome (GOLD analysis project Ga0228710, IMG submission 177995) | Root nodule microbial communities from Medicago polymorpha collected in Santa Monica, California, United States - pink nodules | ecosystem: Host-associated > Plants > Roots > Nodule...
AAAAAAATCAAATTTGGGTTTAAAAAAAATTGCAAATAGATTGTTGCTTTCAAAATTCAAACCTATAAATTTTAACGATAACAACAAATAATGACAGAGAAATGGGTTTGAAATAGATTGTGTTGATGATAAATTTAATGGATATAAAGAAATTATATACTTAGTTGAAAAAACAACCGTACAATATAAGCAGAATCAAGTGTTTGAATACTTGAAAATTATGGGTTACAATAAAAAGATATTTAAGGATCTAACAATAAACAACAACAACATACAAACAAAAATTCACAACCTTGTTGTAGAAACCAGATAAGATGTTGGTAGGTCTATTTGATGGTTCCAAAAGATTGTCGTTATTAGTCTTCCAATCTCATTCATGCACAGACAAAAAACCAAACATTAATCACAACAATCTACAAATTCAAAATCACTCATAACATTGATCATAAAAAACAAATAGAAAATAAAACTTACCTCAATAACGATTCAAAGTACGACTTCAAGTTGTTCATGAGAAGAAAAGAGAGATATAACCTGTTGCAAACGAAGAAAGAAGTAAGAGGAAAATGAGTTTGTGTGAGTTTTTTGAAGAATAAGAAGAAGAAAAGGGTTTGTGTTGTAACGTAAGAGAGGAAAAGAGGGAGTGGTGGAATGTTTGTGAATGAGAGAAAGTGAGGAAAATCAGGGATGAGAAAGAGAGTAAAAGAATAGAACGAGAGAAATTAATGTTGGATAGGAATAAGGGAGAAAATGTATGAGGAAAAAAAGGGTTTGAAAGAATTTGAATTTTGAATTGAAGAGGGATAATGAGAGGAAATAATATTTTAATGTTTGTTGAAAGGTGAGTTAAAACTTGAAAGTGATGTTTGTTGGGATAAGAGAAAAAATAGGAGGGAAAGAAGGATTTGAAAAATTTTGAAATTTGAATTTGGAATTGAAGAGTGAAAATGTGAGATAATGATATTTTATTGTTTGTATTGTGTGAATGCTTAAAATGGCAAAAATAAAATAAGTTTTTAATGGTGATGTGACATTAGGTGGCTTAGAATTTTGACACATTGGATTGGTGCAAAAAAATTTGCTATTTGTTGTTTCTTGTTTGTATATTATTAAGATTAAGATTAAGATTGGTTATTTTGCTAGATTATTAGGAATGCAATAAAAAATATTGAGGGAGTAAAGTGTAGATTTTAACATAAGAGGGGAGGGGAATGTAATTCAAGCTTCTCTTAGGGGAGGGGAGTGAAATATTTTCGAATATGTTTTGAATAAGAGGGGAGGAGAGGGGAGTGTATATTTTAACATAAGAGAGGAGGGAAATGTAATTCAGGTATATTTAAGGGGATGGCAGTGTAATTTGTTGGAACAAAATACGTTTAACAAACATTACCCTTAGAGTGGGGGAAATTGTTAGAACAAAGAATGTTTAACATATGTCACCCTTAAGGTTTTGATGATAACAAGGTATTAAAAATTGTCAATTGGATATGCTAATATTTGTTCAAGTGTATAGGACCATAGACAAAATGTTATATCTTTAAAAGGTTCTGAAAGAACAAAAGAGAGCAAAAGAATCAACAAAAAGGAAGCTTGAAGCGTCTAAAGAATAGTGCTCCTGAAGTTCAAAGTGCTCCTGAAGTGATGACGTCATCAGAAGCAACTTCATCAAAAACGCCTCATCAGAAGCAAGATCACCAGAAGCTGAAGTTCATCAGGAGCTGAAGAACTTAAAGTTTTAAAAGCTGGAATCTCTTTTTATCTTGTCTAAGAGTTGCTAAATACGTAAAGAGGTGTAACAACGGTCTTGAAATGAATCTTGAAAGCCTTGGATGCTTACTCCTTCAAGAGCGTTGAAAAAGGACAGCAGTACGAACTGTACAGCTACCTTCTCCACTACTTTGGTCGTGCTTTGCAACAAGACAAGGACAACAGCTCTGCCTGCAGAAATGTTCCCTCATACAAGGAATGGATTTGAAATTGATCCTTCATAGGACAATAACTATATCAGGCAAAAGATCATTGGTGATCAACAAGTTTCAAATGACTCTTTTATGCATGCGTGCTGGCTATTCTCCAACGTCTCTTTCACACCACTATATAAAGGAGTGAAGATCTTCTAGTGAAGCAGACTAAATACAACATACAGACAAGAAAGCAATACACACGCATTCAAAAGCTAGACTCTCTAAACATTTCAAAGTTCATACTCTGTTTTGTTTGCATTTCAAAGTTACTTAGAATTTCTTAAGCATAGTCTACATTTTAGAAATTCTATAGTCTCGAGAGTCTAAAGAGTCCGTAATTGATTTGTATTGTGAACACCACTGATTGTATATCAAGTGTTCAAACTCAAACAATTTTCTGTGTAAATCTGTTTGTTTATAAGTCTCTTGCTTGTGTGCTTGAGCATTTGTAAGTCTCTTGTAGTTGTACTAGAGCATAGGAAAGTCTCTTGCTTGTGTGCTTGAGCATAAGAAATCTCTTGCTTGTGTGCTTGAGTACTTGTAATTTGAGATTACATCGTTAGTGAAATCTCCTTGGAAGTGCAAGGGGGACATGGCTACTTCTGGTTTGTGGAAGGAACCTGTATAATTGTTTTGTGTCTTTCTTCTCTCTCTCTCTTACTTTGTTTTTATCTGCTGCACATTAAGTCTCTGATCACTACTTCAGAAGCTGATTGTCATTTGCCTCTGAACTGTGACATCAGTAGGAGAATCGAAGAAAAAGCTAACACAATTCAACCCCCCTTCTTGTGTTTTTCTCACCTTCATAATTTACACTTTTTATTTTAAATTAAAGTGACATTATTGTCATTTTACAACTGTCTTTGAGTGGACACATAGAAAACGACAATGGAATGAGTAGAAAAACGTGTCCATAAGTGTGAGAGTCATGAAATTTTTGTTACAAAAGAATTTTTTAATGTATTATATTTTCTATCTCTTATTTTTATTTTAGGTTATAATTGTTTTTTTAAATAGTCTTCTATTTTGCAAAGATAAAATCATTGTGGTTCTTTCCATTTACATTGTGTTGTGGAGAGACCATAAACTATATTAAATATGAGACAATTTAAAAGAAAACGTGTAAGAAAAATCAAATTAATATATAAAATATCAAAAGTAGTATGATTTAAACTACATAAATAATTTTTAAAGAAAAAATTGATATTTATTAATTTAAATTGATCGAGTACATCATTTAATATTATAAAAAAGATAAATGATAAATTTGCGCACAAACTCACAACATTCAAGTTAATAACATACAACAACAAGATGCTTACAAATAATATAATAAAATAAAAGTGGTCGGAATACCCCTATCTTCGGATTTGGAACGTTGACGTCCAAATCAATGATCGAATAGTTGATCTTTCAATAATAATCAAATGTACACCGCAACAAGACGGACGGAAAATCAAACAACGTCGCACGAGACGATGAATAACACAAACCCGCACTCAGACAGTGAAATCACGAAGAAAAAAATCTAGATCTATATGAAAATCACTTAGTTAAAATAAAACAGAGTGAAAAAGATGTATATGAGTTATTTCGAGTCAAAAATTGACCCTGGAAAAGAGAACTTTAAGAGAGAGAAAATAGGGTCGACTTGTTAGAGAAAGAGAATTTAAGAAATGAAGTAACTACTAATTTAAAATAGTAGCATCGTAACAAAACAAAACATATTAATTGATATTTTCATACTAGTATTATACTAGTATATCGAAAACTATTATTAAAAATATGAGGTCCCATGATCTCTAAAAGTCCCCCGGACCCTCAGAGTAATGTTACATGGACTAGTCTGGTCCCGCCTAGGAGATCCAACTATATAAAGGGGTCAGTCTGACCCAATCCATTTTATAATTGGGTCACGTATTTTAAAGCCCGATTTGTGTGGGTTATAGGTCTTACCCGACTCATTTTAGTTATTTTATTGATTCACTATTTTTTTATGTATTTTTTATATATTAGTTACTCGCAAGTCATAACTATTTATTTATTTTTTTGCTAAAATATGATTGGATGAACATGGAAGTGTAAATAATTTTTATCTTAACATTGAATTTAATTAAAATCTAGATTTATTCCTTGAATATAATTAATAATTTTATAAACTTTAGAATTTTAAAACTTTGAGCTAAATTTATCCATTTTAATTAAGTTTACTTATTTAAATACTTTTTTATTAATAAATTTTAAATTAGCTATTACTTTTTTTTATAAAAAAAATATATAGCTTTTTTAACAATAATCAGATGGAAATATTGATAGTGGGCTGGTCCGAAGTCCGATGGGTTAGCCTAACCCAATCCAATTTTTATATGGGCTAGGGCTAACAAGCCCGAGAACATTTTGGGTTAAATTTTTTGAAAACTGCTCTTCTCTCATCCAGTTTTGCTCATTTTCAACTAAACATCCGAAAATACCCCTGCATGAGTTAATTCATGCAGGTGTTAAACCCAACTTACTTAAATCATGCTAGAATACAACCTACGTGACTTAAATCACACTAAAAAATCAAACTGAACCCTAAAACCCACGCTGATTTTCTTTCTCACTTAGGTTACATATTGGAGGTTGTCCCATTCCATTTGGTATAGTTTTCATGAATTCAGTGAATCATATGGGAAGACTAAGAAAAAATGTTTGCTTTGGTCACTAATTGGTATACTCGACGGACACGTATATGTTTCCATACAACCACCAATTTTTATTTGACATTCAATATTGTTTTTCAATATTGATTTCCATTAAATAGTTGTACTAGAATATTGATATCATTAAATAGTACAAAGACAATTGACTTTATGTAGAGTCATAACTTTTTGATGCAGAAAAAGACCATGAATTACATACAATTTCTAGTGCTAGGGTTCATAGAAAGAAAACCAACGTGAGTTAAGTTACGCTGGGGACATTTTTGAAAGTTTGATGGGAGTGAGCAAAACTTGTTGAGAGAAGAGCATATTTTAACTTTTTTAGGACTGGCCCAAAATATAAGTTAATGAGTAGATCCATTAACCCGATCCTTTTTTGACAACTCTACCACAATGTTACCAACGATATATTGAATTTAAATTTGAGTGATGGTGTCCGACCTATCAATATGAATTTTGAAATTTGAGATAGATCTCACATACTTTTTCTCAAGTCTTCTCTAAGTGAACTATCTACCTCTACCCTCAAACTCATTGCTCCTCTTTTCTAATTTCAAAATCTTTTATTTCTTTTTCTTCTCATTCGTGAAGGACTAGGATTGAATTCTCATGTGACATGAGAGAAAAAGCTATCCAAGAAAAATGACAAAAATAGTATAAAAAGAAAACTGTATTGACATTTTTAGATTTGCATTATGAATTTCAATCAATGGTAAGGACTATGATTGAAATCTCATGAGACACGAGAGAAAAAGCTATCAAAGAAAAGAGACAAAAATAGTATAAAATGAAAACCACATTGACATTTTTAGTATTTTGCATTATGAATTTCAATCAATGATAAGGATTAGGATTGAATTCTCATGTGACACGAGAGAAAAAGCTATCCAAGAAAAGGGACAAAAATAGTATAAAACAAAACCGCATTGACATTTTTAGTATTTTGCATTATGAATTTCAATCAATGATAAGGACTAGGATTGAATTCTCATGTGACACGAGAGAAAAAGCTATCCAAGAAAAGGAACAAAAATAGTATAAAATGAAAACCGCATTGACATTTTTAGTATTTTGCATTATGTATTTCAATCAATGATAAAGACTAGGATTGAATTCTCATGTGACATGAGAGAAAAAGCTATCCAAGAAAAGGAACAAAAATAGTATAAGATGAAAACCGTATTGACATTTTTAGTATTAGCATTATGAATTTCAGTCCATGATTATTTGGGTTTGAGATCATTCCAGAGATAAAAGAGAACAATAACGATTAAAATTTCATCTACAATTTTTTTTAATGTGGTTGGAGATTGAGAAACCCAATAACATTTCTCTGAGCATTCACCACCTGCCGGAACGTTGGTGATAGGTGGCAACCACCGCCCAACATCAACTGAACACCGGATTCAGAACCACCAAAGTTGTTGCCGCCAGGTTCTTCATTTCCCGCCAAACCGAATAATGCACCTTTGAGACATTATTTCATTCATCAAACCCATAATTTGAATATAGATGATGACATCATGCTTACATTGCTTTCTTGTAATGTTGGTTGGCCTCTCCATGTCCTTTGTAATACATATGATGTGTCTAACAGGAGGAGTTAGTCTCCCATAACGTAGCGAGCCAAGGCTGAGAGAGGCGTCATATTTATGACCGATACTATTTTGAATAGAATTACCTCCTCTGGAATAAAATATTCATTTGTTGTTGACCACGCACATTGCTTTTCAACATGTTGTTATCGTAAGAATGGGGGTCATTGATTAACTGGCGTGACCCTATGTTCGACATGTGTTGGTGTTTGTCGTTGAAACGTGTGATTACAATGAATGATGTCATTGTCTCAAAATTTTATGAGTGTCGACGTGTCCTTGTCGTGTGTCAATGTCCGACATTCAAACATGTGATTACATTGTGTTATGTCATTGTCTTAAAATTTTATTAGTGTCGACCTTTTCAGTCGTTTATGTGTCCAACATTGACACATGCTATTACATTGAATTATGTCATTGTCTCAAAAATTTATCAGCGTCGTTGTATTTGTGTCGTGTCCCTGCTTCATAGCCGATTAATATTCTGGGAAGGTCTTGTATGTGTCTTTTATGAATGAATGTTGGTGTCATTCTCTAATGGTCATTATAAATTGTTTTGTTTGCTGCCAACTCCATTTGCAAAGTCCCAATACGATTATCTTAGTATACTCACACACACACAACATAACAAATCGTCAGTGTTCAATGTAGGTATATATAATATCATATTAGACTTGGCTCCAAATTGGTTTTGGAATTGGACTTTGCAAACGTCCTAATGAGCACTCTCAGAAGGACCAAACTGTCAGGGGTCTACATGGGAAAAGGAAATTATCACCGGGTGATGGGAATGATTCCATGGTTATGTCTTTCAAGATTTACTAAGTGTCCAAATTTGCATCATGTAGTTGTTCAACCTAAATTATCGATTATAGATAATATACAAGCCAAACAAGCACATATTCTTGAGCATAATTCAGATTAACGTAACAGTGTGCTGCTCTTTTAACAAACAATGAGATAACCATATACATGGACTTGCTTTTGTCCCATCGGCCATCGATACCAAACTTACGCAGTTCCCTAAGATATGTGTGTGTTGAGTATTAACTTCAATTTCATGAAATGCAGCCTAGTTTGTATTTATTATTGTTAACTCGGGATTTTCAATCGTATGCAGCAAACTCCAGCTTCCATTGAGTTATATGCTTTGATTTCAAGATGACTGGAAAAAACACTCACCAAGTAACAGACAATGCTTCTGTTGCTTATGATGATTCTGATATTTATGATGATGATGGACGTGCCAAAAGGACTGGTAAAATTCTTTATACCATTATAACCAATTCATTTTCATATACTTGAATTTGAATCTGAAGTTTTATTCCTGTCATAAATTCTGCAGGAAATGTAAAAAGTGCTGTGGCTCATATCATCACAGCTGTTATTGGTTCTGGTGTTTTGTCTTTGGCATGGAGTATTTCTCAATTAGGATGGATTGGAGGGCCACTTGCCTTGTTTGCTTGTGCAATAGCTACCTATATTTCTTCATCCCTTTTGGCTGATTGTTACAGACATCTTGATTCTGTAACTGGGAAAAGAAACCACTCTTTTATGGATGCTGTTAGAGTCAATCTTGGTAATAACACATTACACTTCACTATGTGCAATTACTCTAGCCAACATAAATATGCTTTTCATGAACTGCTAACAACTATAACTTCAAATTGAGTTTAATGTTGCTTCAGGTACAAAAAGGACATATGTGGCTGGTTTCCTTCAATTTTTGAGCTTGTATGTGACTAATGTTGCCTATGTACTCACCACAGCAACAAGTATGAGGTACTTCTCATGCTAATGCTAAGATCCATATTTTTCTTGTTCATTATATCACTGCTTAATTTAAGGAGTTGGCATCATGTATTTCTCCTATAAAATAAGTGGTCTCCCTAGTGAAATAAACCTTCAATTTGTCATCATAATTTCAACAGTTACCGTAAATGCTATTTATTTATTTTTGCCAACAAACTAATGACAGGGCTATCATGAGATCAAATTGTTATCACAAGGAAGGGCACAATGCTCCTTGTAGCTATGAGGCTAATATATATATGGTGCTGTTTGGAGTTGTTCAGATTGTAATGTCATTCATACCGGATCTCCATGGCATGACAATGGTTTCAATTATTGCTGCACTCATGTCCTTTACATATTCATTCATTGGACTAGGACTTGGCATAGCAACAGTCATAAGTAAGCCTCATCTTCACTCAATTTCTGTCAATTTCAGATTATGCTTATTTGTTAATTTCAAGCCTCTTGATGATTAAAGCAACACCATATAACAATCAAACTTTTGTTTAACTAAATGAGTTAGCTACGTAAATCAAACAATGTCATAGAGTGAAACACTTAACACTCCCTAAATTATAGATATTGAGTTTGATCGCATAAGTTTTGTTGGATCGGTCAATTTAGTTCCTGAATATAATCTGTCATGAATCATGAACCAGATCTAATGATATACATTTAAATAAAGAGATTGCTTAATTGGTTTTATAATTAAAGCAACATCTTGACGGAAAAAAATATTAGTATCCCAAAATCGATATTATGCTACTATATATATTCATACTTCATAGGACTTGGGTTGCACTTGCAGAAAATGGAAGAGTTATGGGAAGTTTAACAGGAGTACAAACTGCTAATGCTGCTGACAAAATCTGGTCAATCTTCCAGGCAATTGGTGACATTAGTTTTTCCTATCCATACTCAATGCTCTTTCTTGAGATACAGGTAACTTAAACATTTCATATTCAAATTGGATAAGTAAATGGTGATTGATATAACGAAGAAAGAAATTTTTTTATATCTGAAACAAATTATTGAATTTTGTTGAATAAAGGACACTCTCGAGTCTCCTCCAGCGGAGAATCAATCCATGAAAAAGGCCTCGCTGGTGTCAATTCTCATTACAACGTTCTTCTACATATGTTGCGGATGCTTTGGATATGCATCTTTTGGAGATGCTACACCAGGAAATCTCTTGACAGGGTTTGGTTTTTATGAGCCTTATTGGCTTGTGGACATTGCCAATGTTTGCATTATGGTTCATTTGGTCGGAGGATATCAGGTACTACTCCTACCAATCAGAATTCCGATTTCTGTATTTCCTCGTGTCCAATTGACGAAACAATTCTACTGTCATTGTTTTCTCGTATTAACATTTACTAATACATTTGCTTCATTCGCATGGTTTTGTCAACAGATATACAGTCAACCAATATATTCTACTGCTGACAGATGGTATACAAGAAAATTCCCAAAGAGCAGCTTTGTGAATGATTTCCACGTAGTGAAACTTCCACTAGTACCTGCTTTTGAGATAAACCTTTTCAGGTTTTGTTTTAGAACAGCCTTTGTGATTTCAACCGTTGGATTTGCAATTCTATTTCCTTACTTCAACTCAGTTCTAGGATTATTAGGAGCCATAAATTTCTGGCCATTGGCTATATATTTCCCAGTTGAGATGTACTTTGTACAGAACAAAATTGGAGCTTGGACTAGGAGATGGATTGTTCTAAGGATTTTTAGCTTTGCTTGCTTTCTTGTCACAATAGTTGGATTTGTTGGGTCATTTGAAGGGATTGTACGTGAGAAAATTAGATAAATAAAGTTTATGAAACAACCCATTAATATTGCTTACTTTATCTGAGTATGACCATTGGTTCATGTAATTTAGTTTATTGATAGGGATTAAACTATTTCAGACCAGCCACGAAATTATACAAGTTGCTGTCTGTATATCTTTGGAGTCTTTTTTTGGACTCATCATGTTGTATTTTATCAAAGTCTGTAACAAAAAAAAGTCTAAATTGTTGGTTTTCTCTATTTCTATGCCAAGCTTTATCTTCCAAAAATACATTCTACACTCATTCGAGAATAAATTATTATTAAATAAAGTGATATTATATGGCATTCCACTATTATCTTTGAGGAGACATGAACTTCATCATTTCACGTAACAAGTTCAAACACTTATCATTGACACATGTTGATAAAACTAAATCATCAAACTTCAACTTTTACATATCGCATTCCCGTGTCATTGAATGTGAATACTAAAAATTTTGGAGATTAACTATCCTAGGCACCATGCAAGTACATTTTATTTAAGGGTTAAATATGTTTTTGATCCCTACATTTTGCCCTTCTTTGACAAATAGTCCTTACATTTCAATAAATGTTTTTAAAATCCCTACGTTTTTCCTCCGTTAGCACAAATAGTCCTTGCTGTCAAATAATTAACGAGAAGCTGACATGGCAGCTAGTGGACCCCGTTTTTTTAAGGGTTATATGTTTTTGGTCCTTATATTTTGCGTGACTATGAAGAATAGTCCTTGCATTTCAATAAATGTTTTTAAAATCCCTACATTTTTCCACCGTTAACAAAATTCGTCCCTGTCGTCTATTTTCACTAACCGGACAAACGGAAAATGCCACATAGATGCCACCAAGGACATTTTAGTAATTTCCAATAAAGTGCATGGGCCTAATTCACCTTTACCCAAAACTTTACTCACAAAAATTCCAACTTTAACTCCGATTTGGTCCGTCATTGTCACTTGCAGTTTGAATGGTTCCCTAACAGCGTGAGGGAGAAGAGGATGTCGCTGGCAGTGACAAGAGAGAGAACATATCTGAGCAAATTGATGGTGGAGAGGACGGTGGTGGTTGAGGATGGGTGTGTGACGCTGATGGTGGTTGCGGAGAAATAGAGAAAACGCGGAGAGAGGATGAAGATGAGATAGAAGGTTCAGCTGAAAAATCAATTATGCCTCTGCACTTTATTGGAAATTACTAAAATGTCCTTGGTGGCATCTATGTGGAATGTTCCGTTTGTCCGGTCAGTGAAAATGGACGACAGGGACCAATTTTGTTAACGATGGAAAAATATAGGGATTTTAAAAACATTTATTGAAATGTAAGGACTATTCTTCAAAATCGCGCAAAATCTAAGGACCAAAAACATATTCAACCCTTAAAAAATGGGATCAACTAGCTGCCACGTCAGCTTCTCGTTAATTATTTGACAGCAGGGACTAATTGTGCTAACGGAGGAAAAATGTAGGGATTTTAAAAACATTTATTGAAATGTAAGGACTATTTGTCAAAGAATGGCAAAATATAGGGACCAAAAACATATTTAACCCTTTATTTAATTGACAAATAGTATTAGTAATTAGTGATTATATTGTTTTTTAGAATTTGAATGCTAGATCTCATGATGAAAACTTATTTAGCGTTTCTTAATTCACCAACCAAACCGACTACTTGAAATACCTTGATAATAATCGATTTTCCGCGATGCGACTAGATAAAACTTTTTCTAGGTGGTTGGACCTTTGCCCCTTTTGCTTCACTTGTAAAATAGAAACCAACATTCAATCTTAGAGTATTACTTTTTCCACTCTATTGCCTTCTCACGCGCCTTGTAAAATTTCCAAAAATGCCCCTTTGCAGTCCGGATTACGTAATCCGGATTGCATTAGCACCATGAAAAAAAAAAGGTTTAAATGATGAAATTTTGGATCTTGAAGACGGAGTCCCGTAAGAAGTCTCTTTTAAGGGAGTCTTGATCATAAAAACACAAGGATGAAAGCTAGGAAGATTAATATTGTCCTCAAAATGACTATCAATGTTACAAACATGTTTAGAATTGGTGCTGGTGTTATCCGGATTACGTAATCCGGATTGCATCAACACCATGAAAAAAAGGGTGTAAATGATGAAATTTTGGATTTTGAGGGCGGAGTCCCGTAAGAAGTCTCTTCTAAGGGAGTCTTGATCATAAAAACACAAGGATGAAAGCTAGGAAGATTAATATTGTCCTTAAAATGACTATCAATGTTACAAACATGTTCAGAATTGGTGCTAGTGCTGTCCAGATTACGTAATCCGGATTGCATCAGCACCATAAAAAAAGGGTGTTTAGGGGGTGTTCGGATTATGTAATCCGAAAAAATCATGTAACACGCCCTATTTTTTGAGATTTCCGGATTACAAAATCCGAAAAAATCTGTAACTCATTTTTTCACCCTTTAACAAAAGGAAAACACCATTCCGGACTATAAAATCCGGAAACTTCAAGGACACTTTTGAAAGAAAAAAAATAGGGCACGTGAGGAAAGTCATAGGCGGTAAAAATAAATCTCTCAATCTTATTCTCATGGTACCAGAATAATATTTGTTTGCTTATACTTATATATCATATATTTTATATACTCAAATAGAACCGAGTATCTTTCTTAATTGCATTATGGTATTTAGTAAAATCTAGAATTGGAAACTTGAAAACGTTCCTCCAAGACTGTCATTGCATGATTTACATTCCACACATAAATATTCTCTCTTCTTCCCTCCCCCCAAAACCCTCCACTCCCTACAAACAATCAAAAAATAACTTCATCCATGAATCGGCCAAAGAGAGCTAGAGCTCAGGAAGTAACTGGAAAATTCAACTCAAGCAATCCTTTTTTCACAGTTTTGATCAAGCCTTTTAATCTGGTAGATAATCGGGCGGCGGGGTCAAACACAAACTATTAACATTAATTCATGCAGTCATATGTATAACATATATGTTATGATGTGATCATTATAACGATAATAACATTGTACTATGCCGTGTGTTCCAAATTTAAATGAATGTGAAGCTGCATATTGGGAAAAGATCATGGAACGTGAAATTGCTCTGTTGTTACGAGACTAAAGCGGTCATCACCTTTCTGCCGGTGGTCCTTGTTTGCAAGTAAAACTTCAACTTCAACTTGTCAACATCTCTTGACTTTGATTTAGTCTACTTCCATTTACTCCCACCTCTTCCTCTTTGATACATCCAAGGCTTCCTCATTATTCTCCACCTTCGAGTCTTTAAAATTGGAAAACTCCTTGGCACTAAGAGTCGATTGGACCTCATCCAAGGTCATAGTTCGTTCTTTTCTATAAAACATAGTATACTCAAAGCAGTGGCGGAGCCAGAAACTTTTAGTAGCGGGGGCAACAATTTAATCTCTAAACTATTACACTATTTTCAAATTTAATCTTTAATATGTAAATATAATAAGTGATCCGATTAAATTGATTGATTTCATATACTTTAAGAGCTAAATTGATGGATTTCATGTTTTATTTGTTGACAAAAATAGAAACTGATTTAATTTTTTTAAGCACAAACGGATTTTATATAGTTTAAGAATTACTTATTATAATTTTATAGTTTATGAAATAAATTTAAGAATTATCTTCTTGAATTTTGAATTACAATGGTCTTCTTTTCCTGGTAAAAAAAAAACTGTAAGACAAAATAAATAACGAATTAATGTTCAACATGTTTTTTGATTGCTTGGTTAGAAACATTGGCAATCCCTTCTAATTTAAATTTTTAAGTCTTACCATAATATAGTATAATAATCATCATATCATATAATTAAGAGCAATGATAAGTGAATACAAAATTTTAGACACAAATAAAACACCATAGGCCTTTTGGACATTTCAACCATAAAAGAGGGGCAGTTTTGTAATCCCACACCACCATCTTCTTCTCATCTTCTCTGCCTTCTATCTGTTCTTCCCCGTAACTCCATGTTAATCACACCACCATCCTGCTGCCACCAGCGTCCTCCGCCACCGTCTTCCTCACCACCTCACCCTTCATCCTCCCCCACCGTCGTCCTCACCACCATGAAACCGTTCAGATTTGTTCTCCCTCACGTCGTCGGAGACCCGTTTAGATCACCGCCACCACGCCGGTGACGAACTTCTCTCTGCAACACCATATTCCCTTCATCTTCTTTGCAGATCTGCAAGTGACACGTCGGTGACGACTAGATCAGAGAAAGCCGTCGTCGGTGACCACATCATTGTCTTCTCTTCATCTTCTCTTCAGTGACAACGCCGATGCTAGCAAATAGAGCATGAAAGGCGTGGGAAGTTGCGCCTGGCAGAGACATGGGTTGAAGGAGAAAGAAGGAAATGAAATAAAAAAATAAATGAAAATTTAGGTATAAAGCAACAGTAAATATGATGTAGTATCAAAAGTAACCGTTCCTTTTTCTCTGCCACCATCATCACTTCTTTATTATCAACAGTTTCGGTCTCTTCAGTATATGACAGTTTTTGAGGAAATTCTACTTTGTGTGGCGATTCTATTTCTTCCGATATTTTCGTTTTACCACATCCTTCTAGCTTTGTATCTTCCTCAGTTTGATCAACTTCTTCTTCAACAATCTCTCTGAATTCCTCGGTCTTAGTTGAAGTATCTTCTTCTTCCTCATGAAGGAATTGATTGTTGGTTCGAATATCCATGATTTGTGCTTGCATCATCTCCATATGAAATGATAAATTCTTCAATCTCTGGTTGGTATCTTGCATGTTTATCATGGATTGCTACATGAACATATTCAAGATAATTTCCATCTTTGTTATCCGTTCATCTTCAGAAGGATATTGTTGATACTGTTGATATGGTTCATACTCAAATTGAGTGTAGAAGTTGAAACAACCATGATCGGCCATGATTTCTTTTATGTGGAGAATCTGAAACGGATATGACTAATAAGAAATTTTTCTTTGTATACCAAAGAGGAGTTAGTGCAGACAACTATACAATAGAGAGAGAAAAAAAAAATTTACATATTAGATACAAATGCTCAAAACAATACAAATTGTCACGATGCTTCAAATATCTAAACGTCAGTCCCCGGCAGCAGCGCCATTTTGATGTAGTATCAAAAGTAAGTATTTATGTTATCGTCTCCACAGGGACTGGTGCGATATTCTAAGCCGTTCAACAATCTATATCGTTTTGAGTAATGGAGTGGTAATAAGTTTTGTTTCATAAACTAGAAAACTATGAAGTTATAAAAGATTTGAGAGTTAACAGAGAAATGATTATGTTGGGATTAAACTTCATCAACCTACGTATACGTATTCTCGGATTAGTGTTGCGGAATCTAATTATCAATTGATATTATCATATATTGCTCAACAACATCATTCGTGTCCAAATGATGTCGTGATTTCTATTGGGTCGTTTAATCGTCGATTTCCCAAACTATTAAACTTTCCAATAGTCGATTATATCGTTGTATAGTTGATTTCCCAAACTATTAAACAATACAAAAGCTTTGGGTTCCAATATTCAAAGTGATTATCAAAACCTAAATTCCATGTCTAGAACAAAAGCTTTGATAGAAGATTACTCTAACCTAGATTCAAAAGGTATTTTTCAATAACAATTCAAACTCATAAGATTGTAATGGAAAACAAGAATAACCTCAACATCACAAGATAATTAAAATCAAACAACATCATAATCAAAGGGAATACATACTAATAGAGTTGATTACATTTAATCCCAACAAAAAGAGTTTAACTACTCATTGTCATGGTAACCTTACAAGGAGAAAAGAAGAGATGGAATGGAAGTAAGCCATGATGTCTCAATGATCTTGTGAATACCTTCAATCCTTGTGCTCCTTGCTCCTTAAGGTCTCTCTGATTTTCCTCTGTTTTCTCTCCCTAAAGTGTCCTAGTAATAATCTCTGATATGATATGATCCCCTCCTCAAATGAAATGACCAACTGACTTTTATAAAATTCTGTTCTGACTCAACTCGCCTCGCGAGTAAACTCATTCGCCATGGCGAATTGAGGTTTCTTCATCAATGGGTTTGTGCCACGTCAGCTCTGAGGAGTTTTGGCCGCCTTAGCTCGCCTCGCGAGTAGATTTGTTCGTCATGGCGAACTCTGGTCTTCTGCTCTCTAGAGTTGCTCGCCTTCCACACACCATGGCGAGTTGTGCCTTTGTATTTCTTCAAGTTTCCTTACTTCTTAAGTGTCCAGGCATGCATTTTCCTACACAAAAGTTGGTATTAGATTTAAAAAGCATAAATGGATGATTCTTCAATATTTGTGAGCTTTTCACTAGATACCTTGCAAACCAAGTAATCAAAGTGCCTAAATTGTGTATTCTATTTAACTGTTTTCTGACACTTATCAATATGGCTCACAAGAAACAATTACAAGTATAATAATGTGAAGCCTAATCTTAATGCAGCAGTGGTTATAATAACTGCTAATATCTCGTTATCCGGCAATCTCACAAAATCAGTCACTGGCCCGACTATCAGAGACTTTGTCATCTTGAAGGCTTTCAATATTAACACTCACCATCCAAATGTTCCTAAAATCATTGAGGTTTTTTGGCATCCTCCAATCCAGAACTGGGTTAAGTGTAACACTGATGGTGCCTCTATAGGCAATCCTGGTGTAGCTGCTTGCGCAGGTATCTTTAGAAATAGGCATGTAGAGAGCAAAGGTTGTTTTGCTGCCAACATTGGAATAGCTAATGCATTGTATGCTGAGCTTATGGGAGTAATTCTAGCTATTGAAATTGCTTATCATAAAATTGGCACCGACTTTGGATTGAATCAAATTCTAAACTAGCTACCTTAGTTCTCAATTCACCTAACATTGTTCCTTGGAAGTTGCAGAACAGATGGCTGAATTGTCTTAGGAAGTTGAGCTCTATGCAGTTTATTTTGACTCACATTTACAGGGAGGGAAATCATTGTGTTGACAAACTGGCTAATCTTGATCTAACAGTTGTTGACTTCATTTGGTGGCAATCACCTCCAACTGTAATTAGAGGGGAGCTAGGTAGGAATAGACTATGTCTTCCAAACTTTAGATTTTGCTAATTGTTCCTTATGAGAGTTTTGGTTTGGTCCCCTCTCTTTGTTAATCATTCTTTTCTTTAATACATTTTGGATGAGGCTCCGTTTTTGGTAGGCTCATCAGTTTAAAAAAAAATTAAGTTCATTTAAATTTAAATTAACTTTTCTTTGAGGGTAATTTACTCTAAAACTATAGAGTTCAACGAATTTTCCAAAAAAATCAAAAGATGTGCCAAAAAAATGTCATACCCCAAATTTTGACCACTTTTCTCTATTTTTACCCATTTTATTCGTAGTTTTAAAGTCGAAAATTTTCGTTGTTTCAGACGAAATTTCGGCAGAGAGGTACTTTAAAATACCTCATTTTTGGTTCCGAGTCGGACCCTCTTCTCTCTTTATTTTTATTTCTAGTTTTTTAATTTACTTTTATCTTTTAAAATTTCATCTTTTATTAATTCTCTTTTATTTTTAAATTTTAATTTTTAGTTTTAATTTTTATTTTTAATTAGTTATTTTTCTTCTTTTGCTTTAATCACTTTTATTTTAGTTTTTACTAATTGTCTAAAATGTCCAAAAATAATAGTGTCAATATCTAATAGGTCACAAAAAATATGTCCAAGGTCCAAAAATATTTCAAGTCAAGTGTCAACTTTGACATTCCTTTTCCAAAATTCACCATAATTGTCCATAAAAAACCATTAAACCAATGTTCCATTTTCATCAACCTC
>Ga0228710_1006502_pt1 | contig 17665 bp, 8 predicted proteins | sample MedpolnodulmetaG_FD_177995 | JGI IMG/M metagenome (GOLD analysis project Ga0228710, IMG submission 177995) | Root nodule microbial communities from Medicago polymorpha collected in Santa Monica, California, United States - pink nodules | ecosystem: Host-associated > Plants > Roots > Nodule...
GCGAAGTTTGTGGAACTTGCTAAGTTCTACCCTCACTATAATGCGGAGACTGCTGAGTTCTCCAAATGTATCAAGTTCGAAAATGGCTTGAGAGCTGATATCAAGAGGGCCATTGGTTATCAAAAGAGAAGGAATTTCTCTGAGTTGGTAAGCAGCTGTAGGATATATGAGGAGGATACAAAGGCTCACTATAAAGTGATGAGTGGAAGGAGGAACAAGGGCCAGAGTAGTCGCCCGAAGCCTTATAGTGCCCCTGCTTACAAGGGTAAGTAGAGATTTACTGATGAGAGGAGGCCCAAGAGGAGAGATGCTCCTTTTGAGATTGTCTGCTATAAGGTGGGGAGAAGGATGACAAACACCGTACCAGGCATTGCGAATATGATTCCACAAGCCACCTTCCCCCAAAAGATACCACCACCGCCACTTGGCCAAAAGGGCAAGGTTCACCTAACAAAGGTCCCTCACCCCCAGCCCCCCTCACGCTCAGGCTTACAAACAACATACCAAGACACCCAGGGGATACTTTTACTCCTTTTAACCCTTCCCCAAAGAAACTCCCTCTGATGCCGAACATTTTTCTTCCACACCGAAATAGGTAGTTTCATGACCGACAAAAAGAAGATAGGAATGGCATTAAGGACAGAGTTCAGGAGACCACTCTACCACCAACGCTAACATACTTATTACCCCAGGACCCAAGCATATTCATCAGCAACTGAATTAAAGGTTGCCAAGTCTTCTCAAAACGGGGGTTGGTAACTATAGGTAACCCTAGATAAGTGAACGGAACACTACCCACCCTACAGTAGAGGAAATGCTCGGCCAGACCTAAAAACTCAGCCCCCATGTGAACCCCTATGACATAAATCTTAGAGAAAGTACCTTAAGCCCAGAAGCTAGCTCAAAACAGTGAAGAGTGGTTTTTAAAGACAACATATTTCCATAGATGCTTCCCCAAGAATAAGGTATCATCCGCATATTGAAGACGGGATATAGAGATCCCCAAGTTACCCACCTTGAAACCATGGTATAAACCTCGGGCTTCTGTCGACCGGACCAAACCACTTAGACCCTCCACCACTAACAAAAAGAGGAACGGAGCTAGCGGATCCCCTTGCTTCAAACCTCTATGAATATTGATCTCCTCAGTCGAACAACCGTTCACAAGGACAGAAAGGCTACCACAACAGACACAAGCTCGGATCGACCTACACCACCTCACACTGAAACCAAATCTCTTCATCATATACTCAAGAAATCTCCAACATATAGAATCATAGGCTTTTTCAAAATCCACCTTAAAGATGAGACACTCCTTCTCAGATTTCCTCACAAATTCGATAACCTCGCAAAGGGGATTATGTTTTTGATAGACACAAGCGTTGTTCATAGTTATACATCCTTTCTTGATATTATGCATCCCAAAGTGTCTGCATGATCATCATGTCCAACTTTTATTGATATATGAATATATGTTCTATATAAATTCCAATTGACAGACGAAACTGATCAACTGATTAATGAAAACTTTAGAAAATCAGCTCTTAATCAAATTTGTTGAAAAATCAATTTCACAAACTTTTAGTTATGAGCTCTTAGTCAAACTTATTGGAAAAACAATTTCACAAACTTTAGATAATAAGTTAACAAGAAACATACATTTAACAAACATACATTTGACCATTCAAAGTACACGAGAAACAATAGAAGACATTTTTTCAATCAAATCTAAACAATTTAGTCATCTATATATTCTTAAGCTGTCAAGGAACAATGGACCGATTTGACTTAAAAGCTCCCAACTAAACTTTCTCTTTATATTTTTTTATTTTCTATCTAACCAATTATTGTATTTTACTATTCCTACCTTACCAGACAAGAACTAAAACGACTGTTAACTAACACCTACTTTTATAGTACTATACTAGCTTAAAATAGGATTAAAATCCTTCAATGATTGCAAACTTTTATCATTTGACGGATTCCCTCTTTGGTCGTGAGCGTGATGATTCAAGCATTAATGTTCACACTGTTATAAAATAATAGGTTTCTAAAGTAGTAATAAATTATTTGAAAAAACAATATGTTGTTTTTTTATTCATAAACTGTTGTATTTTGGTTTTCCAAACTCTATTTTCTATCGAAGTTGTTATTAGGTTGAGTCACAACCAGATCGTTCTTTTTAAGACGTTTTGTGGCACTGTTCAAAATTATGCAAGGCAGACTATCAACCACGCCACCTCCAGGATAAAACAAGCTCAGTTACAATTGTGCGGTTATCTACTGCACTGTAGAAAACCGTTCCAGAATAGCACATTCAATATGGTACTAAGACCACTATTTTAATACTGAAACCAATATGGTGTTATGACCACTCTATTATGATGCCGAGACCACTCAAATATGGTGTTACCACCATTCTAACATCTAACTTCTCCAAATATCAATATGGTATTTCAACCACTCAAATATGGTACTACGACCGTTCAAAATCTAACTTCTCCATGAATTGAAGAAGAATATATATGTTTAAGATCATTCTAATTATACCGAAAAGGGACTATGATCTTAAAATATTATTTATTCCGAAGGGAATGAATTATCGAAGGGACTATGCTCTTAAGACCATTCTTGATTCCGAAGGGACAATATACCGACAAGGGACTATATGGTCTTAAGAACACTCTTAATTCCAAAGGGACAAAAAGGAGTAGAAAAAAGGAGAAGGACTTGTCAACACAAGTCGAAGGAGGGAGAAGAGAGGAAAAAACACAAGAAGGATCAACTGTGAATTTCGGTGTGTAAAATGCACTGTGTGAGCTCTCTATTTATAGAGAAAAATCACAACTAATAAGTGAGAAACTTTGGGAACAAGCAATTCACATATTAGATCTAGTACAAAAATATCTCAATTGAGTACTAAAATATATTATATTGATTACAAAAATATATTATATTATTTACCAAAATATATTTCATATCTAGTACTAAAATATATTAGAATGTCTATCCAAATATTTCAGATTGTGTTCCAAAATATTTTAGTAAAGCTTGGGGGCTAAGAAAGCACTTTCTAATAATGATTAAATTAATTATTTAATTTATCATTTTCAAATAATAAAATATATATCAGTATATATTTTTCCTCTAGTGCTTACTTCGTTCGTATAACTATGTACCCCCAATAATTAGAGGTACACCCCCACTATATAAACACTACTAATGTGTTTGTTCCATCCGATGTGGGACTTCCACTTTTTTCAATTCACACAACACTAATTCTACCCAACAAGGAAATTTGTGTTTATAGTCTTTTTACTCAATTTCCACGCATGTTCCAACACAATATTATTTCAATTGACCCGTTGACTTGACTATGTCTTTCCTATCCTCCTATCTACCTTATATAATAGCTTACAATTCACTCATCCTTACACAATATTATTTCAATTGACCAGTTGACTTGACTATGTCTTTCCTATCCTCCTATCTACCTTATATAATAGCTTGCAATTCACTCATCCTTACTTCATCAGTATCACCAATCCATTGCTCCTCAAGACTTCAACAAGCTTCAGCAATAATGAAGGTCAAAATTAGAATCATAAAATCCATTTTTTCACTTTTCTCATTTTAGTTTTCACTGTATTCATCCATGAATAATGTTCTCATTGTTGTCTCTTTTTAGTTGTTATATCCTTTCATATTTAATAATAGAAATAATTTTGGAATTTTAATTAAAAATTCTTTGATTTATTTTTTAACAGAAAGTAGTGTTGAAGGTTGACTTTTATAATGATAGAACCAAGCAAAAGGTTATGAAGACAGTGTCCAGCCTTTCAGGTATATATTAAACTTCATAGCATGTACACAAGTAGTACTACAATGTAACGTGGTTAAATTACATGACTTATAAAGTTGTATTTAGTAAGAAAATAATTGTAATAAATTGAAATCAACATTACATAGTATATTAAAAAGAGAAACTATTAATAACGATGCCGTTAATGAACATTAAGAATTATTTCATATAGGATTCAAATTGGGTCATTTGAGAATGCAAATTAATTTATCCTTTGTGTAAAAAATATACAAACCATATTACATTAAGGATTCATTATTTTGCTTTATCAATATTGCAGGGATTGAATCGGTATCAATAGACACTGATGAGAAGAAATTGACGTTAACAGGGGATGTTGATCCTGTAAAAGTAGTGTCTAAACTACGAAAGTTGTGTCAAACTGAAGTAGTTTCAATTGGAGCTCTAAATGAGGAGAAGAAAGAGACCACAGATGCAAATGTACCTATTCCACTTCCGTCATTTGAATCATATCCAGTCTATTATCAAATGACACCACCACCTTATATTCAAGATTACTACTATGTTTGATGTGGGGGAGAGTTGTAACACTCCAAAAATTTCATGTAATGATTTAACGAATTTAATTAGAAGTATTCTTGATTTTATGATTATAATGATGTTATGATGCTAGAATATTATGTTAGCTATGATGAAATAGATATATGATGATTAATGACGTGCTAGGAGGATTATTATGATGAAGGGAAAGAGTAAATAAAATATTATAGAGGCGGAACGTGCAGAATAGAAGTTTTAATTAAGTGGGGGAGGTAGAAGTAAAAATAATAGAAAATAGAATGGAAGGAATAATAGTATGAGGTTAGCCTAAATATAAATAGAGAATTAACAATCAGAGTTGTCACTTTTTGCTGAAACGTAGAAACAAGATAAGAAGAGAGAAGCATAGGAGAAAAACCCTAATCCAGGAGGAGAGAGCCAAAAAGTTGTGACTTCGAAGATTCGAGGTAAGGCGGAGAATCCTTTCACTCTAAGTCAATAGAAGATAGCAATGATGAAACTATATATGAAGATAGGATCTTAAACTTAATGAGCCTAAAGAATAGACGGAAAATATTACGAGGAATGACAAATGGAGTGATAAAGATCTTAAGACTGGGAACGCAGAGTAAGACATGTCTAGGGCAAAAAGAAGTAGGAAATGAGGGATAACACTAGTGATGGGTGTGGGTTCTAAACATGATGTTGATTTGAAAAAGATGTAAACTATAATATGTAGATAAGATGTTAACCGACGAATGCGATGTTAACGTTATAAGATGATGAGGTATGATGATAGTATAAATGTCGTATGACGATGATGAACGACGTAATAAAAGATTCTTATGAAAGACTTAAGGGAAAAGTAGAGTGAGTTTTAAGAGGGTTATTCATGAACTAATAAAGATGAAAACGATAGTAAATTATAGTAAGGTATAAATGGAGCAACGAGACTATATGAAGAGTGTGAACGTAGGAAAGTTGTCAGATTGAAGAGGAAAGCAGTCGAGGTAAAATGGTAAAGATAAAGACACGATGAAGCATAGGTGAATGAGGATTAGAGAGGAGTATGTTAAATTAAGGGATGTGGTGAAAGATGTCAGTCGCGGTAAGAATGAATATCGAGTTACTTATGATTAATGATATAAGACCATAACAATACAAATAGCGAGGAAGAATTTAGAGAACTCATTATGATGTTGGGATTGTTAGGATGAAATGTAAACGAAGATAGGAATTTGTGTATGAAGTAAATGAACGATGTGAGGGGTAGTAAGAGCGGTGAGTCGGGATATGAATCTAATAGAAGAGAGTAAGATGAATGCGGAGAAAGATAAGGGATAAGATAAGAAAAGAGGATTGGTTTAGGAGTAATTCATAAACAAGGGATAAAGATAATAGAAGAAACTTAGAATAAAGATTGAGTTTAATGATTTAAACTATATTTTAAAGGTAAAAACTACGTTGTTAGAATACTAAAGTAATAGACAATAATAATGATGAAATTAATAATTGACGATAGGGTCTTACTACTTAATAAGTCTAGTTGTATAGACAGAAGTTATTATGAGGGAAGATGAAGGGATAGTAAAAATCGTAAAGACCAAGGATGAACAATAAGGTAGGTTACTAGGAGTAAAGGGTGCAGAGAATGTAATGGAAACCAATAATGAGTGTAAGTTCTAAACATGACGTGAGTTTTAACAAGAAAATGAGTTAGATATACGTAGATGAACATGTGGTGTTAATTGATGATAAGGTGTTAATGATGATGTAAAACGACGAGAGATTTAACTTTGCGGGACGCTTAGAAGGTGGCGACAGGGATATACTCCTGTAGCTATTATTTGTGATATTAATTAGTCAAATAAATATGTGCTCTAATCTGTAACACTGGGGTTGGGTTAAACGCTGAATGTCCTTGAATTATGAAGTTTAAGCCATGTGCTGTTTTATGCTACTTTTCCTAAATGATGTTAAAGACAAGATAGTTTATAATTTTGAAATTTTTATGAAGTATTTTCCGTTGTTGTATCTGATTCTCTATTATTTGTTATGTGAAAGATGAATGAATGTGTGTGACATCATTTTTCGTTAAAACCATGATCATTATTATGTAAAATCACCGTCGGGAATTAGGGTGTTACAGAAGCTAAATAGAGAAACATTACCAATAGTCCTCGTGAGCTTAGCTCGGTTGGTAGGAACAATGTATAATATATTCAAGGTCCGGGATTCAAACTCCGACCACCACAAACAAAAGAAAAAGAAACATTACCAATAATAACTAATTTAAAAAAAACTACACATTCATAGAAGATGACAGATGACAAACTTACCAAAATACTAAACTTACTTTATTATAATCTATCTATAGATAAATAGTAATCTTTCGTAGAAAATTATGAATTTAATGTATTGGAAGTTGAACAAATTAACTTTTTCTATAAACAATTTCTTAATTAAGAATCTTTAAAAAATATCTTTAGGACACTTATTAACAATTCCCTGTAAAAATTAGAGAGGCACATGAATCAACTAGAATAAATAGTTCGGTAAAGGTAATCTATCTATCTATCTATCTATATATATAAATCCTACTAAGTCTCCTACCCTAAACCCTACTTTTTCTTCTTCCCTTAGGAAAAAAATTCTGTTGGGGATCGAACCATGACATGTGATTGCTTCAATATTATGTATTCAACACAAATCTTGAGTTCTATTTCTTTTAATCTCACAATCCCTATGTTTTTTCTCACCATCATGCAATTGAACCTAATAACCATAACCACGCCCTTTATTGCGAGTTTAATTTGTATGAAAAATAAGGTCTGCAAGGAATTGAATCAGGTAGAACATGAAAAGTTCATTTTTTTTAAGTCACTAACGTCATTGCAATTCCTTTTCATTATTATTTTTTCTTTTGATTACCACATAACAGTTCTTCTTTATTATTATTATTTTTTCTTTTGATTACCACATATCAGTTCCTTTTCATTATTATTTTTTTCTTTCGATTACCACATATCAATTTCTTTTCCTTTTCATTTTTATAGATTTAACAACCTTTGTCGATGGGACCAATTTTTTGGTGCAAACTTTTGTATATATTTGTTCTTTTGATTTGTCTTTTTTTATTGCAGTCCATCTTTTGTTTTTGTTGCTTTTTGAGGTAGTTTGATAACATAATACTAAATATAACCTTAAGAGTAAGAATATAGTTAATTTCGTAGTTATATACGAAGCTCTACAAAACCCGTGCAGGCAGAGATTAATTTCTTTTTCAATATCTATTCTACTTCCAATCAATTTAACATTCAACTAATTTAGTCTTCTAATTTCAATGTACAATAATTTTAGTAGATATTTTTTTTTCTACCAAAAATGACTTAATTTTACCAAGGGCATATGATATTAACGCACAATGAGATCAATTATCCCATTCTTGCATATATCCAATTATCCCACTATCAAAATATTTTATAGATCATAATGTTTCTCTAATTTGAAGAGAAAGATGGATGAGAAACAAACCAATGAAATAAAAAAATTTATTCTCAAATCCTAACTCTCTAAGAACAAATATTTGGAGATGTGTAGAAATGGAAAATAATGGATGAAGAGTGGGAGAAAATCAAATGATCAAGAAATGGAATGGAGAAAGGAAGAGGGAAAAAAAAGGGGAAGAAAAATAAATTAGAGAGAGAAACTGAATAAGAGTTTTTAATGAGAATCAAGGTTGCAATGACCATTAATAAAATTCAAGGAGAATCACTTAAACATGTCGGAGTATATCTTCCAACACCAATATTCTCACATGGTCAATTATATGTTGCAATTTCAAGAGTGACCTCAAGAAAAGATTTGAAGATATTGATAACCAATGAAGATGGTGAAGATGACACCATGACATCAAATGTGGTTTACAGATTTTTTTTATTTAGAAATGTGTAATAATTTGTATCTACTTTTAGATTATAAATGTTTATTGTTGTTTGTGTTTCTCACGGACTATAAGTTCAATATAAACAACAACATTAACATTTCCATGAATAGTGAATCACGACATTAACATTTTCATGAATAATGAATCACGACATAGAATTAGGTATTACATCAGACTCAACCCGTGCGTCGCACGGGTGTAGGTCTAGTTGTGAATAATAAGAGGCAACATCGTAAGTCGTAACAACTAGGTATCCACGTGGTAAGTTAAGGTGAATACTAAAAGATGATATTAGAGCGTGTTTGTTACCTAGTTTAAAAAAGAGTAAATGTTCACTTTGGTCCCTGACTCTGCACCTTGCTCTCACAAAGGTTCTTGATTCAAGATTAAGTACAAAGTAGTCCCTGAATGTGCACTTCCATTATCACTTTAGCCCGACGTTAAATGATTCAGTTAACTGATGACGTGACAAAGGTTTTATGCTGACAAGGAGTATGAGGTGTCACATGGACTAAAGTGATAGTAGAAAATGATCACTTTGGTCCCTAAATCGAAAATCAATATCCCCAAACTCATCTCAACGAAGTGTTGATCTTCATCAAGAATTGGGTCATCTTCCTCAATGAAGATGTTATATGGTTGCGGAAGACTTGATGTTAGGTCCCTGGCTGTGTTGAAGTAGCAATAAACGTCACAAAAATGGGGGGTTTGAATTGTGACCATTTTAAAATTATTCCTGAATCTTTAAATTAGGTTTTATATACTTAAGAAAATTCTTGGTTAGTATTAGTTAAACAGATAAATAATTAATTGATGTATAAATGACCAGAACGTTCTAGAGGGAGATAATATAAGCAGAATGATATTGAGGTAAATTATGAAGTTAGTTTAGCAAGGACCAGAATGTTCTGGAGAAATATAAAGGTAGAATGATGAAACAATATTATAGACTAAATTTAAACTTTAGTTAAATATTAAGCAGTTGTTTTATCTTGGACCAGAATGTTCTAGAGGAAGTTTAATTAATCAATAAAGTATGGTTTAAGTTAGGACCAGAGAACTCTGGATTAATATGATTGAGATTAATTAGGACTAGAATGTTCTGGAGATATATATTAAAGCTTTGTGATCGTGTGTGTATAGTGTATAAAAGTAAGAGAGAGAGAGTGAAGAATAACACAGGAGAGTTATCCTAGTTCACCAAACCCGGCTACTTCCAGTCCCCACACTTCGTGTGAGATTATCCACTATAGTTTTCAGTTGGTAGAAACTTCTAACCAACACTGTAAGGTCTTAATCACACCAGATCAGTTCGTAACCCCTGTATTATCAACCTCAGCAGGCTTCTACAATTCTTTGCTTTCGCGCAAGAAAGGTTGGAACTTTTTCTATCTCAAACTATTAAGCCCAATATAGACTTGAGATCTAGTTTACACTTTGTAGGATGAATGATTTTAGATCGTGATGTCTCAAACAAAAGAGACTTGTACAAATACAAACTAAAAAGATGTTCTCAAATAAAAGAGATAAAGATGGTAAATATAGTGAAAGATTATGGAGTTTGCTTTGTGATTGTCGAAAGAGACGTCAAAGAGATTGATAGCTCTTGCTTTGGGAGAGATAAATGCTTTGTATTTCAAACTCTTGCGTTTCTCCTTCAATGACCTCTTCTATTTATAGAGCTGGAATTCCTTGGAAAGCAAGCCAATAAAGAGTTGTTAAGCTTCCAATTCAAATTCAAAAAAAAGGCTCCACAGAGGCTTGGAGAAAAAGCATGCATAGAATGTTTCTTTAATTTGCCTAGAACATTCTCTCGATTCCAACCAAACTTGAACGAAATTGTAGCCCACGTGCTTTCTAGCTTGTGATAAGCTGTGATCAAGCCTTTGTGAAACTTGTTGCCCACTTGATGACTCTTGTTGATGTCACTTTGATGATGTCATGTATCTTGATGATAAATATTGATCCTTGGAATATTCTTTTCCTTTATATTCCTTAATGGATCGAAAACTCATATGAGGGCCGAAATATGATTTTATTTCTTTTGCTTTCAGTACATGTGCAATAAGGAATAGAATTAATTTCCTTTGTTTCTTTGTCCTTTAATGCATTATCAAGAGCCTTGATTTCTTTCCTCTTTAAGTGAGACAAAGATAATATTTGCTTTGGTCTTAATCTTACTAATGCACATCTTGACATTTACCCAAAGAGTTCATATTTGTTCATTGCTTCTATTGAGAAAGATTGCATATTATATGCAGGGGACGGGGTTTGAACCCCGGACACTCCACTTCTCCACAATTAAATTGTGAGCTCTAGCTACTAGACTACTTGACAAAAAAAAATGCCTCCGTATGTATGACCCTATTCAGGTCCAGTGGTTTGTTCTATGCTAATATCATCATCAAGTGCTCTAGAGAAAATTATTCTATCGTTGAGTTCCTTCTTTTCTTTGGGATTGTGAACTTACTTTTGATTATAAATTGTAATTTTTAAGTCAGTTAAAAGAATTTTTACCTCAAATTAAAATACTCTTTTGATCATCTTAAACTGAAAAATAATTCAGTTCATGTGATTCCATGGCTAGAGCTTGAAAAATTTGAAATGAAGTGGTCATATTTTCTGATATACTTGCAGATCCATTTTCAAAGCCAAAAATGACCAGTACTTGCAGATTCCATGGCTAAATGATCTACCAATTTTCCTTTTTTCTTTATTGAACTGCATAGGGAAGCCATTGTACTAATTTTTCAGATTTGCAAAAGAATCTTTCTTCTTTGAGGTGAATTATATTCACAATGGAACAAGCTGGAAGTTAAAGTTAAAGCAATTAGGGATTGTTATTTTGATTATTTGGAATTAGTACACATGAGTGAATGGATCAATAAAACATGAAAGTATATATTATTTCATGTCAATGTAGAAAATCCATTTCTTGTATGTAGTTATTGAAATGATGAATAATCCATATGAACACACAAATGAGCTCCATATTTTGTATTAGAACCGCGCCTGAATCTGCAATAAACACGATCACTACATAGGTCCCGACAGATTCTATACATATCCAACCTCATATTCTGTATTAAAACCGCTCCTGAATCTGCAGTCGCATCTTTCGCACATTGTACTTCCCTCGGCCTCATGACACGAATGAGATTGCAACAGCATAATCTGCACATTGACCTGCTACTAGCTACACAATGGCTGGCATAGATGAATCGAAACTCTTCCCTTTTCTACCTCTGACTCGCCCATAAGCTACAACCCTCACATCTATAACCAATCCAAATATAGCTATACAAATAATCTTCAAAAGGTTATCTGATTTGAATTTGAATATAAACAAATATTGTGATCGACCATGCATCCGCAACAGCTGTATTCTTGTACCTCACACATACTGCACACTAAATACTCGCACTGTAAAACAAATTCATTCATATTTGTCACGTAATAATAACTGAAACAAATTCTACAACTAAATGAAATGAAAACTATTATAGAAGAAAGCAATGTGATTATTTTGTTAGTTTAAATCCATATAGTGTGAATATTTGATTCTGGTTTAATTTGAATAGATATTGTGGATAAACCACCAAAGATGAAGAAAGCAATGCATGGTGGAATAGAAAAAGAAGTATATATAGTTGGAAGCTTCTATCGTGAAGTTGGGCAATTGACTTTTTCGGTGCATTCGTCTAATTCAGCCAATCAGATTTCAAGTGATGACACGTCAGATACCTACATCATGTTGCAGTGTAGGCGGTCTACAGTACCGTAAGTAGAAGGAAAACTTTTAAATATTGCAATCTAGTCCCGACATATATTTTTACTATTTAATTTATGAAAGTTATTAAATTTATCATATTGACTAATTAAAATCAATATTTAAATTTAAAAATTTCCCTCCCTCTTCTATGTTATTGTTTTTTGAATTTACCCTTCTTACAGAAGGCAAACTTCATCTTCTTCACATCATCCAGTCCTCTGAAATCATCATCTTCTTCATACCACGAAATTCATCGTTCATCATCCAGTCCTCTGAAATCATCATCTTCTTCGTCATCCAAAATGATTTAATGTTTTCAAAATTCATCATCTTCTTCGTATGGTTCACCTCCGTGAAGTCTTCTTCTGTCGAATCGTTTTCTTCACCTGAGGTTCATATTGTGTTCGTCGTTGTGGGCTAGTTTGTCAGAAGTTGTTTGCTATCGCAAAAAAAGTTAAGGTGCTTCTTATTAGGGTTTTTCATCGTGTTTGAATTTTGAATATTCTCAATTAGGGTTTCGATTTTCCCAATTCTAGAGTGTGACCTAGTGGATTAATGTGTTATGTCTTAATTGTGATTTTGATTTTCAAGCAATTCTGGTGTATGAATTTTGAATATTCGCAATTAGGGTTTCAATTTTCCCAATTCTGGAATGTGTTTTAAGCCTTAATTGTGCTTTCGATTTTCAAGCAATTATGATTGGGGATTCTCATGGTGTATGAAATTGGAATATTAAGGTTTCAGTTTTCCCAATTCTAGTCTGGTACTTAGTGGATTAACATTTTAAGTTTTAACCGTGGTTTCTATTTTCTAGCAACCTTGGGTGGTTTTACCTGTTGTATGAAATTTTGTTCTTAAAGCTCATGTTGCTGATACCAAATGAAAAATTACGAAACAAAAGAATTGTCAATTTATTATGTTATGTTCTTTGATTCTTGCCTGCAGATTAAAGAAACAACAACTGGTTGAAAGTCTATAGTTTATATAGGACTCAACTCGAAATGACGTATGACTATAGTAACTTTAGTTTACTGTTGATTACACTTGTTTTATGTTTTTAAAATTGAATAATGAGAAGCATTTTTTGATTGAAAAAAAAGGTTTTCTTACTACTAACTTTGTGATTGGTTCAAACATATGGTTATATAATGGATACATTCCTGAGGCATTGTTAATCTAATGTTTGTTTCTAATATTCTCATACAACTCATATCAACAATATGAAGATGAGATGGTCAAGTCAATGAATATAAAAAGGAAGTAAAAGGGTTTAGATATCAAATCGCCATAAACGACATTGATAGAGGTATGTAAATAGAATGCTCAAGCAATTACCATAGTATATAATTATAGAATTCAACAAAATATGTAAAAGACCATGATTGTATTACATGTCACCAAAACAATGTCAAATATGTACCTAAAAAGACCATAAATTACAACCAAAACATAAATAAAGTCTTAAAACTCTAAGCAAATAAGACAATAACTTTAAGATTCCAACTCCATTCAAACATGGATCAACGCCTTTCTTTTTGCTTCCTGATAAATCCAATACTCCACAACCTTTGATAACACTTCATTTGACAACACATTGTTTCTACTTTGTACCAATTGAAGTGCAAGTTTCATTCTTGTAGCAGTTACAACCTGAAACAATATAATCAATCAGGACCATTTATATTCTAATTCAATGATACAATCATACTGATATTTTAATGACCAGAACTTAACTTACATTGATTTTGTCATAATCAGTTCGAAACGCACCTTCGGTCATCCACTTAGCCACAAACACTCCACAGTCATTTCTATAACAAAAGATTATCATCAGAACACAATCAAAATAGTTATTACATATCAAATATAACTAGTTAGAAATTTGATAATTACGATCCACTTCGTTGACGTGGAAGACATCTTGGTTCAACCAGACAGAAGTTTGAAATGGGTGTTGTTGAAGAGAGTGTGTTGATTTGTTTGAAAGATTTGTGACTCAACATTTTCTCAAGAAATAATCCTTGCAATAAATTAGAATATTTATTAACTGAACCAAAAAAAAAAATACAATAAGTAATCATTACCAAATCACATACCAACTTCAGCACTTCACGACGTCTATGACCTTGCTTTCTGGACAAGGTAAAGATTCCAACAAAAGTAGTTTGTTCTCCAAGAAATCAACAAACATTAGATACCAATGAATACCCCTATAATTAATAGGGATAAAAATCTGAAAAAAATTGAAAAACAACTAATAAATAAGTTATCGTTATGATGGGGTGAATCAGTTTTAATGCAAAACTATGCATAATTTACCTTGGTTACAAAACTTGTGTGAGACATGAAGCTAGCTTGATATCCCCGCCTCATTTCGTCGGGGTTATGATGTCAGCCCAAAGCACATTGTTGTATTGAATATAATTTGTTAATTGTCTTTAAGAATTTCAAATATATATTGATATGAGGTATTATATCTCATGATAATCAGAAGCTATTACCGAAAACGACGTAGGCATATACCATACTCTATTCTCCTTGCTAACAAAAGTCAACAATCAAATTTGTCTTGAAACAACCAGATTTATAACCTGCAAATGATGACAAACACATTTCAGCTGAGATACTTCATCTTTCATTTGTAGATGTTAAACAAAAATCACCTCCTGGTCAAAAGGACATCTAGGCATCAGTGTTTTGAGAGCCTTCCTATCCCCATATACACGAGTTGTTGATCTGATCAAAACCTCGTCACTACAAAACATAATGAAATGCATCCACATATGATCAGCCACATTATACTAGATGAAAATTTAGATATTATATTAATTAATATATATGAATCACTAACCGATTTGAATTTTCCTCGTCGGACATGAAAATGTATGCAACTGTGTAAGCACATATATCATTAATTGCCATACTTGATGGTGGTCTGAATGCAATTGGTATCCACTGCACAATTAAACCGATTTGAAACATTCATTAAACTCAATTAGGGAATTTGAAAACATTTAGATGTTTATAGCTTATAGATTATCTAACTTACTTCAGGAATATCGAAACCAATAGTCAAGCCGTCGTATCCGATAGGAGTCCAAGGTTGGTAGTTCAAGTAAAAGTCGTGATCGTCATTTTCTTCTGGTTTGCAGAAAAATTCTTCTTAATTTTGTTGTATTGTAAGTCATCAAGTAACACTTTTCATTTTCTTTGATTGAGAATTGGAGGAGCTGAATTTGTTTGATAGTCCATAGTAAGCTTAAACTTGGACTTTGAGGCTTTTTTCTCTGTCTGAGCAAACTTCTTGATGACTTTTCCACGGTCTGCGATTGGTGTCGATTCTGTTGAGTCGTAATTTTCTGGCTCATTTTTACCACTATTGTTAGGGGTACTTTGGCGACTAATCAGTTAATAACCAAAAAAAATGTAGAACACTATTAGTAGCATATCCAGAATAACTCAAAGGACATGTGAACACATATTTTTTTATTGATTCAATTAAACTCTAAGGAAATGTAAGTACATAGATCTCTAGCCTTACAAGGATTTATTCCATACAACTCTACTGTCAGCACAGATATTTTAGGATATGTATATCTTTCTAGCCTTACATGGATTTTTCTAGCCTTACCATTGTTCCTGAAAACTTCAATCACAGGTAAACACATAATTTTCAGATTCATTCAACCAAACTCTAAGGAAAATGTAAGCACATATATTTCTAGCCTTATTCAGATTTATTCTATACAAATATAAGTACATGTAATGCACATGGTCATGTGAAACTACTGAATATCAACCATTTTAAACAGAAAACACTAAGGTCATGTGAAACTCAAAAAGAACAAAGTCAAAAACCATAGTGGATAAGTACCTTGATGAAATCACAATAAACTCTAATCTGAATTCCTTACTCCTGCTCTTGGTTTCTTTTACATTCTCTGTCATAACAACTGTAGTTTTCTGGACATCTGAATTTGTATGCTTTTGATTTGTAGTTTTCTCTCTTTTTGTTGATTTTTTTTCTGTTATTGCCATCTGGTATTGTTGTACGTTTTCTTGGAGTTCCTTTTCCAGCCATTGTTTTTTTTTCCTGTTGTGGATGTTCAAATGTGGACATATTTGAAATGAACTTTGTAGTACCCAAGCTAGAGGTGTTGGACTTGTCAAATATAGAAGTTTGTGATGAAACACTATGCGATCTCAAAGAGTTGTTATGGGCTTTTGGAACTATCCTTGGAATATTGTTCTCATATTACAGGGAAAGGTGTGAAAGATGTGGTAGAAAACTGATTTATGCTCTTCTCCCTGCACTTTTCGCTCGCGCCCAGCTGAAATCTTGAAAATATCCCTGCGTTACTTAACTAACGCAAGTGTAAAAAAACGTGGATTTCTGCTCTCCCCCCTACACTTTCGCTCGCACCCAGCTGAAAATACTATAATGCCCTTGCGCTAGTTAACTAGCGCAAGTGTAAAATAATACGCAAGTTAAGTTAAATGGCGCATAGTGACTACTTTTTTTTAATTTATTTACTATATTCAATATTTATTTACTTAATTCTAAATTATTTTACTTACTCTATTCTAAATTATTTGTTCACTTTATTCTAAATTATTTATTTTGCTATATTCTAATTTATTTATGCACTTGAAATAAATTCGAAATTAGAAAATAAATTCGATTTTATTCTAATTCAATATTTATTCATTAAATACAAAATTAGAAAATAAATTTGATTTTATTTATTCAATATTTATTTATTCAATACATAATCATAAACATAAAATAAATGCAAATATAAATACAAATAAAAAACAAAATTAATAAATATAACTCTCGTTTTATTAATATCATTCAAACATTACAATAATTAATACATATATTTTATTTGAATTCACTAATCTACTTATTATCTTTTTACCCTATTGGGGTAAAAAGTTATTTTTACCCTCTTGGGTATATAGCAATAGCTCTTGGGGAAAATAGTGATCAGTCCTGTTGGAGAAAAAGACATCAAGATCCCTTCAGGTAAATTTAAATTTGGTTCCTTTTATACCCCAATGATGATTCTTTTTACCCACGGTAAAAAGATTTCGGGAGTAAAAGGAAGCAAACCTAATTTTACCTCAAGGGATGATATCTTTTTCGCCAACCCGACTGACCACAATTCCCCCCAAGAGCTATTACTATATACCTAAAGGGGTAAAAAGAGCCTAGAGACTATAGAAGAAAAAAAAGAAGAAGAGAAAGAGGGGGAGAGAGTGGGAGGAGATAATGTGAGGAAATGAGGAAGTTTGTGAGGGTATTTATAAGTAGGAATGATAACCTAGTTTGTATCTACCATAAATGTGGTAAAAAAAAACGTGTGAAAGTGGTTAAAAACGTGTAAATTGAATGTTGAAAACCTGACCAAAGTGAAGAAAAATGTTAGTTCTTCAGTTCTGACCACCGGCCAACTTGCGTGAGTTAACTCGCGCAAAGGCTCAATGGTGTGTGACTTAAGTCACGTAGATATTATAAGGTGCGTGAGTTAAGTCACACAACGTGACTTAACTCTGAAGGTGAGAAAAACACAGAGGGGGG
>Ga0228710_1006503_pt1 | contig 17663 bp, 4 predicted proteins | sample MedpolnodulmetaG_FD_177995 | JGI IMG/M metagenome (GOLD analysis project Ga0228710, IMG submission 177995) | Root nodule microbial communities from Medicago polymorpha collected in Santa Monica, California, United States - pink nodules | ecosystem: Host-associated > Plants > Roots > Nodule...
AACAGATTTGATGATATTATGTGATAGTCTTGAGTGTTACACTTTATGGGGTGTTATACTTAAAACAAGATAGGATAAAATTAGATTAAGTGTAGACTTGTTAATCTGATGAATTGATGATACTATGGGGGCTGAACTTTTGATGCCATTATACAAACAGTGGGGTGTTACTCACTACAATTTTGATATTATAGTGTTAACTTCATCAGAAAAGTCATTTTCACGACTTCACCATAGAATTTTCCTTAAGAATAATGTGGAATTTCACACCGTTGATATGACAAAGGCCCTTTACATTTCCCAATTTGTAGTGATAACATATCCTAATTTATTGATTAAACATTCGATCTTTTGAAAAGGTAAATTGTTTTAAGTTGAAAAAATTAGTAACTACAAAGATAACTACGAATGTCAGATCAGATTTTTAATTCTCCAGATATTATAGATGTTAAATCAGTTCTTATAAGTAAGTATTTGTTATTTCTTTAAATAGCTACTCAGAGAAAATATATGGGCCAAAATGATTAATAATTTATAATTTTAGAGTCTCTTCTTCCATTTATTTTATTTTATGAATCAATCTAATAATATCTTGCAATTGTTATTTGAGTTGTCTGAAAATCCCTCTATGTTGTATGTTACTAATATGTATGCCGTATGTTGGGGTGAGAGGGAAGAGACTTGAAAGTGACGGCAAAGATTGTTTACATGAGAGGAGGAGAGGAGAAGATGGTAGGTGCGTGTTGTGCATTGTTAATTAACATGTTGATGCATGGATAAATGGTAATGGTACCTAGAGCCCGCAAACGAATATACAATTAGTGGAGTTTATCAATTGTTAGCTTCAAAAACAATTTGGCATAAGCAAGTTCTATTGAAAATCTCATTATTTGTTTGACGTCTTCTTCGTAATCATATTCCAACCAGAAAACAATTTATTTAGGCGCGACATTCTTCAACAAGACTCTCTCAATTATGTGTGTCTAGTTGTGACTTGGCTAAATCGACGAAGCATCTTTTTTTGGGCTATCCCTTCTTCGGATCTATTTGGCATCATCTTTGGCGGTGATTTGGTATCTCCTTTGTTGATCCTCTTCGTCTATTAGATCACTTTCTTCAATTTGGTCAGATGGACAATAATTCAAAATCTCTTTGAGATGTTTTACAACTAATTTGTTTTTCGTGTGTTTTAGTGATTTGGAGAGAAAGAAACAATCAAATTTTTAACAAGAATTGTTGCAGCAATTGTTGGATATAGTTAAGCTCCTCATTTTTTGGTGATTGAAGGCAGGCAAAACAAATGCTACTTTTGCTTTTGATGATCACAATTGGTGGTTTAATCAAAATCATGATATCTCACAATGAATGTGTCAATTTCATCGTAATTGTGGACATTTCTTCCATGACATATAAAAACTAAGTGCATGCTTGGTTTTGCGATGAAAATAATTAATTTTCAATGAATTTGTTCCGGATAAAAGTGACTTAAAATCAATAAATGTTAAGTTAAAATGAACAAAAACAAATTAATAGCTACAAATTCCACCTTCAAATAAAAATAGTTCTACAAACAAAATCAGTGTTTTTTTTGTCAAAAAATTAGTTCTTCTATGGATCATCAAAATATTATAAAAGCAATTCTACGATCTCAAAATCATTCTATACCCAAAAGTTAAAACCAAACATATAAGGGTTAATGGTGTTTTACCCCCCTGTAATATAGGTCATTTACAGGTTTACCCTCTGTAATATATGTCATTTTCGGATTTATCCCCTGTAAAATATTTATTTTTATTTACCCCCTGTAAAATAATTTTTTTCTTCAGAAAACCCCCCTAATAGGCCATACAAAAACGAAAATTTCTGACGAAAAAAAAATAAAAATTCGTTTTTGTATGACTTATTAGGGGGATATTCTAAAAAAAAAATTATTTTACAAGGGGTAAATCAAAATAAATATTTTACAGGGGATAAATCCAAAAATGACATATATTACAGGGGGTAAAACACTATTAACCCAACATATAACAAGTAAAGTGAATAAACCAAACACTAAACAAAATCGTTTCCTAAAAATAAAAAATAAAATACACTAAACAACATTTGAAAAATATAATCCTTCTAAGACGTGACGTACTCGAAATACATATTAAAGATCTAAAATGCTCTTTCTGATCACATTTATAAGCAATTTTTATTTTTTCAAATTCATTAAATAAGTAAGGTATCTGAACTATATTAAATACATAAGTTATTTAATAAATTTAAAAAATATTGCTTATAAATGTAATCGGAAGAAATATAAATTTTGTGTTAATATTTTTTTTATGATTTGAAAAAATTATCATACTCACACATATCAAAAACTATTTATATTGGGATCCACTGTTCTGACTCTACAGATCCATAGCAGGACCATCTCATCACACACTGTAACTTGTAACTGTACACAGGATTTCCCTTCCAACCTAAAATCAAAAAAATATCAGTACATAAAGTCTTGTTAACTAGTGCTCTCAGAGCACTGGTAAAATAGAAAAATTTGCATTAAAAATATTATTTTTATACTTTTTAAACTTTAAATACACAAGTTTTAAGATATTTATACTATATTTGATTTTCTTAATTAGTGTTCCGGAGACATTCGTTAACATTTTCTTTAATTATAAATAAAATCCATAAACAGTGGGTCCCACAGGACCACTTGCTTCCATCGAAAATCGAATGAGTCCCAATCCAATGAATCACGCGCCACATCCTTCTTATAAATACTCCCTCAAATTCTTCACCCTTTTTCACTTTCCTCTCTCACACAAAAAATTCCCAACCCCAACAATTACGCTTTTACCCTCACCGCAAACCTCATCGCCGCCGGCGGAACATGATCGTCAGAGAAACGACGGTGAAACGAGAAATTATCAAAAGAGTATGGTTCGTTGTTTCAGCTTAGGTTCCGTTTTGATCCTAATCGCACTTGCAGCTTCTATGGTTGTTCTTCCTTTGATGCTTCCGCCGCTACCTCCACCGCCGTTGGCTCTTCTTTTCTTCCCCGTCGGAATCATGGCGGCGCTTGTTGTTCTCGCTTTCTCGCCTTCGGAAAACGTTAAAAACGTCGTCGTTTATTCTTCTTCTTCTTCGGGAATCTCGAATTCGAAACGGTGAAATCGTTGGATCTGTGAACTGTGATACATTTTCAGTTTCTCGAATGTTCCGATCGGTTTCTGATTTAATTTTAATTTTAATGATTTTTTTTGTTTGTTACGTTGTTGATATTATTATTATTATTATGAAAGGAAATTGTAAAAGGGAAAATAAAAAGGAAAATAGTAGAAAGGGAAAGATTCATTGTATCATTGCGGCTTAGAAGATTAATTAATGTAAGATTAGTATTATATTATTCTTTTGTAATTGTGATTTAGGATTATTATACGTTTACTACTTTCTGAGAATTGATTTAAAATAATTTTTGACTAATTGTTTGGTTTTAGTATTCCTGCAACCGCCGACCGGCTGCTAATGCAAATTGTTGAGAAATATTACTATTTAAAGTATGCTTGTAATGGAAGTTTAAACTATACTTTTTCTCTTCTTTTCTAATAATTCATCGTGTGTAACCCACTTTGGTTCGAATAATGGTGTTGGTTTGAAAGTAACGCTGGAAATGAGTCGAGTTTGGTTCAAAATTCAATTCGAGTTTAATACGAACTTTTTTTGTAATTTGAATTTGGTTCGTTTAAAGTTCACGATTGGTTCAATTCGATAGATTTATAAACCTTTTCAAAAATGTTTTTTTTCTGTTAAAAAAAAGGACAATATTTAGATCTTTTGACCTTTTAATTTAGTTTAAAAAAAGGTTAAAAGATAAACTAGATAATATCACAAAAATTGCTACTGTATTGAGATAAGGAGATGATAAGTGTTATAATGGATAAAAAAAGAAACTCATAATAATTTGGTCTCAAAATCACTTGAATAAAAAATAATAATAGCTTATTTCAAAAAAAAATAAAAATAGCTAATAACACTACTAATTAATAGCTAATCCATTCACAATTAGTTGAAAAAGGTTTTAGGCGTTATTTTGTAGCTGAGTTCCATACCTTGAATGAAATTGGTGTGCAGTAAGATGTTTACAAGCTTAAACTAATAAGATAACAACAATTCATACACTAATGTTCCTCACTTGCCCCTAAATTGACAAAGCTTATATTAAAAACATAGTAATAATACTCCATCCGACCTAAGCGGTATGTCACTTCAGAAAAAAAGTTTGTCCCAAATTATATGTTGTTCTACAATACCAATGAAACATTAATGTTATTTTTTCTATTATATTTTTAAAATTTATTACTCTTTATTCTTTCAATTATTTCATTTATCTTTCCCATATCATTTATTAAGGATAATTTTGTAAAACAACTCATAATATCTTTTTCCCACACAATATTAATTACATTTCTTAATATGTGTGAAATGTCTAAAACGTCATACAATTTGGGACGGAGGGAGTATATAGCAATAATAAATATATATCGAGCCAAACCATGAATCAAACGAGTTGAACTACATGCACCTTAGATTCAGCTCACTTATGTAATGAACTTAATTTTCAACCCAAGTTTATTTCATTTGGTTCATGAACCAAGTTCAACGAATTAATTATCGAATCGAGTTCCGAACTATATTTGAGTTGGTTCTGTTCATTGTCATCCCTATTTCAGACATTTTGGTTCATTCTGGTACCAATCTCGATTAGCTAGTTTGACTTATTTAAAAATTATCTTGTTTGAATTCTAGCATCTTCAACATGTTTTTGTGATTTTAGATTTTAGAATTTGAACCATCATGTTTCAAATACACTTGTTTCGAGTATATGGATATGATTCGAATTCAAGTCAATAATATCTAAATAAAATAATCTACAAACCATCTAAAAATAGGGAGTGGATCCTGGAGATCCTTTTTGTATTCCACAATGCCCCATTATCCACCTTTAATTGCACTCTCTCCCCTTTTTTGATATTACAAATACATTATCTCACATATTTAACAGAGTGTCTCAATTACACATGAGAGAAAACCACAAGAGACAATGTCCGCCCCTAGAAATACACATTGAAATATCCCTTTCCCCTCCTCTATCTCTAGGGATACAATAAGGTTACTTCAGCCTATGTGATGATCTGCTGCATCATCCCAAATTGAGGCCATCTCATGTATATGATTCACATGAATCGTCTACACACTCAGGCAATGCTAGACCATGTAAGCTCCACATTTGATCCAGCCATAGTAGAGTAGCTGCATATGTTTTGCTAGACCATGCTAATCCTCTTTATATGCATGTTCATAATCTCAGTCGTCAACACCCTGAAAGATCAATTGCTTTGTTTTTATATTGTAGACATTTGTCAGCTCTCAACATTGGTTTGCATTATTTAGGGTACATTTGTTTCAGCTTTAAAAAAAAAAAAATTTTTGCCTTAAAAGAATCTAGAGATTTTTTTTAACAAAATCTAAAGCTATGTTTGTTTGTTTACTAATATAAAAATTATTTTTTTTAAGATTTGAAGCTCTTACACTTAAGTTCCTTGTAATTAAAAAAATAGATTTTTTTTTCAAACAAACGGACCTTTATGGTTAATAGAATCAGTTGATCACTGAATTTGTGATACATTTTGAACTACTATAATGTTATGATCGATTTATGAATTTATTCAATTTTGAACTTTTTAATTTTCTAGTTTTAATTTTAATTATTTTTTGTACGCTGTTGATATTATTATGCAAGAAATTGTGTAAGGAAAAAGAAAGGAAAACATAAATGCAAGATTCATTGTATTATTGCGGCTTAGAAGATTAGTAGTATACTTTATTAGTATTATATTATTTTTTTTAAATTGTGATTTAGGATTACACGCTTACTAGTACTTGAGAATTTATTTAAATTAATTTTTGACTAATTTTTTGGTATCAACTGCCGACCGGCTGCCATAAAGTATACTTGTAATGGAAGTTTAAACTACACATGAAAACATGTGAAGTCGATATATGTACTGCAGATGCGATTTGAGTATTTCTCAGGTGTTTTTCCGCACGATCTTTAACTAAATTCACCATGATTTCTTCAAATTTATAATTTTTTCAAAGTTTGTTATATACAAAAAAGTGTATTTTTAGTTAAGAATCATACAAAAAAACACCTAAAGAATTGTAAGTTTTGTCCCACAATTTATAAATCGAATTCACACTCAATCTAAATTTTGTAGGCCACAATGTTTAATCATTAGGATACGAGTTTTGCTTATGAATACCCATTTTAAACATCATTTTAGACACAATCAATCAATCAAACTTTTCGTTTCTCTTGCAATTTATCAATAATCTTTCTGCTATGCAATTTACTTGTGTTTTCATGAAGAAATTTGAAATTCTTAACTTTTAGGTGTCATTTCAAATTCTCTAAATTTGACTTGAACAAAATACTTCATAAATTTCCATCATTTTGAAAATTCTTGAAATTATTATCCAAACAATGAAATTCACCTCAAACTATTTGAATTTCCTCAAAACATTACATTCCCTCAAAACATTTCCTTATCCAAACACACTCTTAGACTAAACTTTATTTAGCAAGCAAAATATACGAGATACTTCAACCCTTACATCACAAGTTAAAGTACATTGTAGGCATCTCAAAGGATTTAGAAAATACATGAGACGAATTACTACCTACTTTTCCTATAAATCTGAACCATAAACCATGCCACATTCTTAGCTAGACTAAACTTTTGAAGTCCTACTAAAACTTTACCTTGTATTACTCTCTTGCTCCCTCCCTTCTTGTGGTACATTTTGGTGCATTATGGTCCATATTAAACATCCTTACAGAAAAATCTATTAAAATAGTGGACACCTTAATTTTACTGATAAATCTATTAAAATAGTGGACACCTTAATTTGAAGAATGGTACATTTATGTTAGCATAAACAAAGTAGAAGCTAGACAAATCAGGGTTCAAATATGTACATGACTTAGAAAAGAAAAACAGTTTAGTCAAAGAGTACAATATAAATTGATTTTTTTCAAGTTAAAGACCTGTGAATAAAAAACAAAATCAAGAAAGTTTTAAATGAGTGCACCATACTTAATTTAGATTTTAGTCACAATCAGGGTAATATAATAATTTTAGGTTACAAGACAAAAAATCTAGTGTGAAGAGATAAATGTAAAGTAAAATGAAATAGACGTTAAATATGTGATCAAATACATAAAACCATTTTTTTTGAGGAAAAACACAGAAAAAAAAGAACATGATTAAATTGTAATTAAAGATGAATTATTTTTTTAGGTGGTGATTAGTTTTTTTGGTTGTGAAAGATGAAACTTATTTAGTATTATAATATTAGATTAGATGTTCAAATCATAGAATGATCACCCTAAAAAGATAATGATCTTGGAATGATACGTGGAATTGTCTAATCACCATAATTGACTCAAAGGATTAGTGTCAAAATCAAGACTTGTCTAACTACAAATTAATGATGAAAAATACATAAAGAAAAACTTAATTGAATAGTTGAAATTAATTAATGTTATTTTCTACAAGAAACTAATTAATATTGTTCGAGTGTGAATACAAAATATAGAAGAATAATTGAAGTTGTCATAATAAAATTCAACAAGAATATGAATTGTTATGCACCTAACAGTGTGATTTTTTACGCAAACATTGAATAAATTTTTATTTTTTATCAAGTAGTTTAGTGGTTAGAATTCACTTTTTTCAAGGTGAATAAGTAGGATGTCTGAGGTTCGAACCCCGACCCCTCCATATATATAATAATGAATGTCCCTGCCAACTGAGCTATATTCACGGGGACATATTGAATAAATTTTTATCATGTAGATAAGTGAAAATATGAATTGTTATGCACCAACATGTTGTTTTGGATTGGACAGCAGCTAACTTTAAAACATGAATAATGAATAGATAAATAAATAAATAAATAATATTACGACAACTTCACCATATATTTGATTACAAAGCAAAATAAAGGGTGGGAGAGAAACTGGGAAGAGTGAAGCTAGATGCATGTATTTGGTAAGATGCAAAATTTAAAGGTGGTTTATACTTTATACGACTGCTTGTATCCATAACCATAAGTTTGCCTAAAAATGCTTAGATATGCAATCATGCATCACTTTACTTGTCAAAGAAAACAAGAACAATTATGTTTATTTACCTAATCTAGTTAATGAACGTCTAGCTAAATTGTTAGGAGGTTGTCATGTAATTTCAATTCAATTAGTAGCCATTAGTGACGGAGACATTTGATATGTTGAAGTGTTTGAACCCGTAATTTTCCACTTCTCAAACACTTGTGCTTGTGATTTTCACGGTTAAGCACTTTAAAAAAAATAAGTTACGAGGTTAATCTCAATTAGAGGAGTAGCATCACTTTCTAAAATTTAATAGTAATTAATTAATGGATGAAACCTAAATAACTTTATTTTGTGGCAATTTTTGTCAAACTTATCCAATACATCTAATGTTTCTCACAAAATTTGCATGCTTTCAAATAGTTAAATTAGAACTTTATTTCCCATTAGTTTTTTTTTTACTAATTATATTTCCCATTAGTTTTGGTTGGTTATATATGCAAACTGTAAAACACTAATTAACTCGCCACCTTTGAATGGAATATATATTTTGATAGTGGGGGCTGCTTGACCTTCATCATACCTATGTTACAATGAAGTTTCCTTAATGTATGTTTCAAATCCGACAACTAGTGAACAATACTTGAAAAGAAATTACATGTTAGTTTCCTTTTGGGGGGAAACATTTATCATGTCACTTGTTTTGTTATTTTTTTTCATTTTCCTAGGATGTTAGAACCATACTTTGTCACTTTCAATTGCACCCCCAATACCTAATTGAAAGGTGACATGATAAGAGGTTTTATTTATATTGAAATTAGTATTTTAGGCCACACATAAATCTAACTTATGGAACATCTAGAGTGATACAATGGATCAATATAAGATAAACTCTAATAAAATATAAATTAGAATTTATATGTTTTGATACCATCTTAAAATATACGACTAAGGTCCATTAGTTCTAACTCAACTGGTAAAAATGTTAAAATTGCTAGATCGGACGTTGTGATCGGGGTTCGAACCCCAACTCCTCCACTTATATGTGAGTTTTGAATGACAATTGTCACGAAAAAACTCCTAACCAAATATCTCGGAGTTCTACGAAGAATCTAAGATAAACTTTGATGCAATCTTTAAATTTGTATTTTAGATTAAACTCAATCCCTCAAATACTTCTGAGGTGAGTTACCCCAATTTATTTAGACATCATCGTTGTTTAGTGTGATTTTTAAAAGATAAAAAATCAGAAAGATATAAATTATTATTAATTAAAATGACAATAATGACCAATTTATAACTATTTTCGATAAAATTTGAATCACATTGTAAAGTCAAACTCTTATCACGTAGCTGAGATGAACAATATCATTATCTAACATAACTCTCGACAAAACATCTAAACTAACTCACATCTTAGACAAAGATGGTCGTTTTCAAATAACAAATTTTATATTGGATGAATTGAATACACTTACAATAATGTCACAATGTCTTTTTCTATTGAACATCACATGTGATACCCTACAACATATGTCGATGGTCGACCTCAAACATTACATAATTAATCATACATATTTGAACTTCAAAAGCCAAATTCATATGAATTGGTTAGCACTTCAATTCTGTCCCAAAATAGGCTACAATTATACCAAACAGCATCTTGTAGGATCTAGAAACTCCAACTATGTCAGGTGATGAGTACCCTTAATTGTTTTACATTTCTTTGTCAATGATATCTCTCATCATCTGTATTGGTATAAGCCCTTCAGTTCTAATAGCATCTTTTTTTGGATCAGGACTAATAAAGAATAGGGTAGGCAACCCTCTTACCTGAAATACATCAAAAGTTTATGTGTTGTTTAGATGTTTCAACAGCTAAATTTTAACTCAAATTCCAATTATGTGTGTAATAAACGTATAAACATGATTAAGATGGAAATCTATGCAGTACAACTTCAGGTTGAAGATGTGTAGCGAGGCTGCAATGAAGGCAATGCAAATGCTGCAACTAGGTGGCTAGAGGAGGACCACAATGAAAGCAGAATTTCCAACACACCCTATCATGCTCGGGCCCTATGAGCCTAAAGCGTGGACGATGGGGGAAACCGATCAACAAATCTAGGATAGACTAATACCATCTTTGAATTTGGGTTGTGCCTAACTTAACCTTACAAAACCAACTTGTAAGATGAGGACCACAATAAGGCAAAATTTCCAACACACCCCATCATGCTCGGGTCCTATGAGCCTGAAGTGTGGACAATGCAGGAGGCTCATCAACAATTAGGTGGCTAGGGAAGGCAGAATTTCAAACACACCCATCATGCTCGGGCCCTATGAGCCTGAAGTGTGGGACCACAATGACGGCTGCCTTCACTTTATAAACATTACCCAGGCCATATATCTAGGCAATGTGGGACTAAATACATCCCTTCACACCCAACAATGAAGGTGTTGGAGGCTGCAATGAAGGCAACCCAAATGTTGCAATTAGGCGGCTAGGGGAGGATTGCAGTGAAGGAGGAATTTCCAACAATATTCAATAACTCTTTTTTTTTTGAAAGAAATATTCAATAACTCTTATTTTCTCACATTATTACTGTTTTAAACATGTCAGTGTCATGTTCGGAGTTTGTGTCATTGCTTCATTGATGAAACTTGGTTAGACTCCATGATATGTTTCTTGTTTCCTCTAATTCTTTTGGGATAATCATGCAAGTTCACAAGTCATTGGAATAACAATTTTACATGATTTTTTATGGATCTCTACAGAGTAATATTTATATTTGTGACGCATAGAAAGCAAAACAAGCTGATTACCTGCATGTCGCGTGCAAATTCATACTCATCATCTGTATCAACTTTAACAATCATCGCATTGTTCTCGTACTCGACTGCAAGCTGCACAAATTTATTGAAGGTTACTACTGAGCTTTCAAATCAACTACTCTTTCTTTACCAACATCGGAGCAAATACCTTCAAATTAACAACCATACTATCAATAGAAATAAGTTATCCTCAAAAGTTTAAGAAATTAACATAAAATATGTAAGCTTGTTGGTTTAAAAAATCAGTATGAAAATAATTGGTAGTTCTGCGGAAAAGTAAATCGAAGAGTTATAGAACTAACATGATTATTTTAAAGCAATTTGTCCCTTGAGTTCAGTTCATCAAATGTATTTCTTTTAATGATGGAAGTAAAAAAAAAAAGTAATCAACAAAGGATAATAACTACTTTACAAGTTATGGCTTTAAGATTTCAGTAGAATATATGTAAAAGTAAAATTACTTTGACTGCAAACTGGTTGTGAAGTTGTAGTCATTTCTTTCTAGTGTTATTTAGAATGAATGCTCCAATACAGTTTTGGTCTCCCTGTTTTCTCAAATTCACCATTTTGATACTCCTATTTTATTTTTCACGAATTTGGTCCCTACGCATATTATTTTTTTACAGTTTTGGTCACTCAATTTTGAGGATTTTTGGCACTTTTAGTCCCCGAAAGTGTAAACAATTATCAAAATTGAGGGGCCAAAAGTGCAATTACAAAAGCTTAGGGGTCAAATTCATGAAAAATAATATAAAGGGACCAAAATGATGAGTTAGTGAAAAGTTCAATAATTGCAGCAGTTAGAACTCCAAAAGGGTATATGCATAAATTGTAAAGCAATTACAACTGTGAAGTGTGAATTTTCAGCATAGTAGTTAAAACTCACAACAAAACCAACTAGGACTAATGGAACATTGAATGATTCATCACAATCTAAAAACATACGCTTTAGCCTGTTCGAAGAATATTCAATATGCCTTGATCTATTATTTTACTTCAGGTGTCATCCTCAAAACCTATAAATGCGGAATATTTCACAATTTCCAGAATTAAGGTTGTTTTGTTGCATTTGCAGGTAACCAGAATCCTGACATCTATTTCAACAATTCCTAGAACAGCAAACCTGACTCTAAAGTAGACCGATAAATAAATGCACAAAAGACAGAAACAGTTGATCAGACTTCGGTCAATTGTGCCTATGACTCCGAAAAACAAAGTGGCTGTTGTATTTTTCTATTAATCAATGCTTAAGGTTACAAAGTACAAAATTGTGATTAAATACTACATTCCATATTACAAGTTTACCCCTACGCTGCACTCAAGTGTCTGCCCACTTATCAAGAAGGTGAGTCAAACTCAACATCAATTCATTCAAACAATAACAACCAAAACATTTTCCCACTAAGTTGAGTGTCAATGCATTTATCCAAGATAGGCTTCGACATTGTTCCATGCTAAGAGGCTGACGATGATGGAATCTGTTAAAGAGTCTCACACTGGATGATATAAGGTCTCAAAATTAGTATATAAGTGCGAGACATTTGTCACCTTAAAAGTCGGTTTTGTAGGGTTTAGTAAGGCCTAATCCACATTCTATGATGTCTTCAGAGTCTATCCAAGATCTGATGGGCCACTCTCAGTCATGTTACACTTAAACTGAATAGTCCAAAGCGTCATGGGGAGGTGAGAGTCTCACATTAGATGAGGTAGGAAATGCAAATGAGTATATAAGTTGGAGGCATCTGTCACCTTTCAAAGCGATTTTGTAGGATTGAGTTAAGCTCAACCCAATGGTGACCGTCTAGCCTTGTAATTCCAAGGGACGGTGTTCAAATCTACAAAGGAACAATTTTCATGGCCTAAGTGCCTCCCCCTATTAATTAAAAACAACATGATTCATATCACATTTTCAACTCTCCTCACATTTTCAACCTCATGTACAAAATATAGTTTAAAATACAAGAGCTAGCTGACCATGCTATCTTCTGCATAGAGATTGATAAACATCATGAAAATTACTCAACCTGACTATTGCAAGACTTTGACATGAGAACAATGCTCTTGCAATAGACACAACATATGTTGCTATTGATCAACCAAACAGACTGTCCAACAGATAGAAACATCTAACTTTGAAGTCAAGGTAAATGAGTAAAATTTCAAATTCATGCCATACTGGACAGATTTTAATGAAACTAATAGTTTCTCACAACAAAATCTCAAATATAACACAAATGGATGTATGAACCAACTTTTTGATGAATGATTACTAACCCATTTCACAATCTACAAAACTGTTAAAGAACTAAAATCGTCATCTTGAAAAAGAGATTCTTTATCTGAGGCTGATAGAAGTAAAGGTTGAAGTAAAACATACGCTTCACTGGCTAAAAGTTTGAAACCAAAACATGTGACAAGCAACACATCTTTCTAGTCATATAAGAGCAATGGTAAAGCATTTTCTGAATCTAAATCAATTCAACTTCATACCATTTCAAGTTCTTGAGCCATTAAGATGCATGGACCACACCATGTCGCGTAGAAATCAATAATAAGAGGAACATTTCTGTCTCCCTTCACCAGCTCTTGAATTTCTTGAGCCGAAAACTTTTTCTGGAAAATCAAAAACATCAGGCAATGGCATTAGTACAAACACCAAACATCAACTAGTTAATTGTTATTTTTGTAAGAAAAGAAACTCTAGTTCAAATGAAAATAAACACGAAAAACGCAAATAAAGAACACACATGATTTGATCACGGTTATCGGCCAATTTTGCCTACTTCTCCGACTACATAATGGCTGCATTGCCTAACTGTTATTCAAACTTAGAATTATAGATTACAACTTGTGTTTAAATATTACGGTCTAGTTTACAAGATAAACCCTGAACCGAACCCACTTATCACTAAATTATGAGTCACACTACCAATTTTCCTAAAACTTTTCTTCTTTCTTTTTTTCTAAAGCTCCTATTTTAATAGCATAGAAATCTAAAAGTAAACAAATAAAAAAAAAAACTTTTTTATGTAAAAATATGCCTATAATTTTTAATTTTTTATAAGCAAAAAATATGCCTATAATTGAATGTTATAGAAAACAGCTATGACTCATGAAAATCAACAAGCAATGACATTACTACTACATCAAATTTCAACTAATGAAACAAAAAATCAGAATATTTTTTTGTTCTTTCCATTTTTTCTTTTCTACAACTGCTATATGCATACCACAGGAAGCTAAAAAAAATCATTTTTTTTTTACAATTTCATATAGTTGAAAGCTAGAGAAAAGGACTATGACAAAATAAAATTTTCAATTTTTATAGCATAGAATTCACAAGAGAAAAAAAGAACACAGACCCAAATTTAGTATTCAAAAATCAAAGCTATTAGAAGTGACATACCACAAGATAGTCTTCTTTAACATGTTTTCCTTTAGGTGGTTTGCAAAGCAACTTTCTATTGTTGAAGTCAGTGGATATGGTGAGAGGATAAGGATGTTGATGTGTTGAAGAAGAAGAAAAAGAAGAGGGAGAAACAGAGAGAGGTTTTGAAGAGAAGGTTGAAAAGGGTGAAAGAGTGGATAGTTTGTGATGTGGAAAAGTGTAGGAATGGAAGAGAGCCATTGATGATTTTGGAGAGAGAAAGAGTGAGTTTTTGAGTAAGGAAAGAGAAAGAGAAAGAGAAAGAGGGTTTTTGAGTGAAGGGGTTTATCATATCTATCTTTGTACTTGGAACTAGATAGACCTCTTTGTTGTCTTTCACAATTCACCAGTTACAGTTACTGTCTGTGTGTTTTAGATTTCACTTCATGTATAGTTAGATGTCAAGGTTAGGGTTTCAAACCCCGACATCTCTGTTCTTAGATTAGTCTTTGACTTGGAAGAAAATACAAAAAAGTCTATGACTCCAGAATCTGCTAGTCATTGTAGTTTCTGAAATGGATGTTTGTCCAATTTTTTAATAACTAAAAGTATGGGGATAGAAATCAAATTTTGAGCTTTTGTTTGGTTGAGTTTTTTTAATAACTAGACTTTTGACCCATGCTATCACACGGGTCTTACCAAGTGAAATATAAACGAATAAGTTATAGCATAATGAATGTATAGTAACCGATAAAAGTAGCATGATAAAGAATAAACATGGATAATTTAAAATAATGATAACAAATCGATAAGGTCATAGTCTAGTTATTGGTAACGTTTTACATTCATCATCATACATTACAAAATATTTCATAGAAAACGACATTTGATAGGGAGAACACTCTTCTTTCTTCTATATCCATATCAGATGCACCACTTAGAAGTCTAACCTTTTGATCTTAATGCTAATAATTTTGATTGTCTCCTATTAATTGTGATGCTGCCAATTCCATCACGTTTATTAATTGCATTAATACTCATTCTGCATCTCATAAGTAAACATAAGAGTCACCTTAGGCAATAAGAATTTGGTCAATATGAATTAATGTCATAATAAATTGTCAATTTAAATCTACTTCACACTCTTTCATTAGTGTGACAGCATTTGCTACTTGCATAGTAGTACTGAACACGTTAGAAATTATCATGCAAATGGCTTTTTATCACCATTAGAGGTTTGATGATACGTTGATAGAATTCGTTATAGATGTATGTAAACTACAAACAAAGGAGGGTGTCAACGCACATGTATATATAGAGTGGAATGGAGAGTTTGAATCATAATTATGTGTGTACATAGAGGATGATGATGGGGTAGTTTGAATCTCATATTCATTGCATAAAGGTATATCAAAGGTCGTGATAAATGCTTGAGTGTTTAATGGTTAGTTAGGAGATATGATCGCATTAAATGCTGACAAGGGAGGGAAAATTTGGAGTGTTTAGGGCTAAATACTAGCTTGACACGTCTAGCTTTTATAATAAAGGATGTTATAAACATGTGTGAAAAAAATTGTTCAAAAATTTAAGAGTTTAAGATTAGTTAAACTAATTTTGTTTTATCAAGGACTAAACCCATGTGGAAAAAAAAAGTATAAGGACTAAAATATCTATTAAAATTAAGTAAGGGCTAAACTTAAAAAGTCTTCATTTTAAAGAAATCAAAAACATATTTAACTTCAATACGTTTTTATACATGCATCCAATCAAATCATGTCACGTAGTTATATGTTGAGACATTTTAAAAGCTTAGATATATCGGTAAAAATATTTTACGTCGTCGGTGCATAAAAATTAATTTCATAAAATAATATGCTAACATAATTCCTGTAATTCTTCGAGATCATTCTTTTTATATGATGCCTAAGACACCCTTAGTATCTCAATCAAAGATGACAAGAGTAGCATTAATATTTTATTTTATGTATATAATAATTTGAAATAGTAATGATAATTAAAACATAATGTTTCAAAAAATAATAACTAAAACACATAAAATATTTTTTTAGAGAAAAAAACATAAAAGTTAAACCACATTTATATTCTACTACATGAAATTCTTAAAACAAAACGTTGCACTGATTGATTGATACTAATACAAATATACCATCCTAGTTATGGGAGCATAGTCAGCATAAGTTCTACATTCAACCATACTATTAGCCATATTATCATTCCTAAAAAAAAAATTAGTCATATTATATGCATCTGATAAATGTACATTTTTTCAAAATAACACCTCACAAGAGTAGGCAGATATCATTCCAAATATCTCGAGACAGTCCACATATCAGCAAGAGGTAAGTAAAACAATAGAGTAAATTCTTTCAAAAAATAAAGTTATAGTATAATGATGGGTGGAGTTTAGTATAGGAAAGGGAAGTTGTTTTCCACCATAAGAAAGCTAATTTTGACCATTAGATAAAGTAGAGAACATAATTTTATCGTAGAGACTCAACACTAGATTTTTTTCCCAGACTCACCACTCAGCAACGTACAATCTTCTCTAGGAGAGAGAAAATTATTTCATCTTCAATTTTTTTTATGGAATTTCTTCAACTTTGTTACTGGGCAATTTCTTTATTTTTGTTGTGATATACACCCACCGCCCCCGCATTATCATCGATTAACTTTTTGCTCCTAAGACCTCAAGAATCATATCTATGTATACTAAATGGTGTTTCTCCATTGAGGAATTTTTGTGGTGAGAAATTTAATAATAACCTAAAATTTGGTATTGTTCAACTTGATGTAAAATGTTATCCAAAAACCATGACTGTAATTATTTGTTCTAACTTCAAAACACAAACACTTCATTATTGTCAAAAAGAACAGACCAACATAAATTTTTCTGTCAACAAAAACACAGAAAGGTAATCCATAGGTGGAGGAAAGACAAAACAAAACACAAAAACACTTGGTTTGTTGGGGAAGAAAAGCTAATCTTGGCTTGTTTTGTCTTTGAAAACTTCATGAAGCTTTTGAGAAAGAACCATAGACACAGGAATGAGAGCAAGAAAGAGAGTTGGGACAGTTGCAACCTGCATGTGTGGGTCAATGTGGAAAAAAAATCTGGTGTTGAGTCTCTATGATAAAATTATGTTCTCTACTTTATCTAATGGTCAAAATTAGCTTTCCCATAATAGAAAACAACTTCCCTTTCCCATACTAAACCTCACCATAATGATGAGTCCTAGTAATGAAGTCGAAAATGCGTCACTAGTTCATGGGCGAATATAT
>Ga0228710_1006504_pt1 | contig 17662 bp, 18 predicted proteins | sample MedpolnodulmetaG_FD_177995 | JGI IMG/M metagenome (GOLD analysis project Ga0228710, IMG submission 177995) | Root nodule microbial communities from Medicago polymorpha collected in Santa Monica, California, United States - pink nodules | ecosystem: Host-associated > Plants > Roots > Nodule...
TGAGTATTTTTATTTTTCCGAAAAAGTTATGGTGAAGGAAAGGAAATGCAAAAAAATAAAGAGAGTAGGGAAGAGAAAAAGAGCACAAAGCAATTATAGTGGTTCCCCTTTTAGTCTAAGGGTAGTCCACTTCCTCCACACCCCATGAAGGATTTCACTATGTTAGAATCTTTGTTACAAAGCAATCCTCACCCCCAAGGCCTCTTTAACAATCTTCTTAACAATTACAAGATAGCACCCCAATATCTTTACAACAAGAATCTTCACCAAACTCTATGATGAAATTCTCACAACTTTTGAACAAAAATCTTCACCAAACACCATGATGAAATTCTTACAAACAATTGAACAAGTATTGAAGAACTTTTGTGTGTTTGTATCAAATCAATATCACTTTTCAAATGAATATAACTTAATGCTGAGAAACCTTTTCAGATATGAAAATATAATGAAGGTTTCACAAAATTGAAGTTTGAAAGTTTTTGTCATAAAGTGATATTTGATCTTAGATTTCTTTAATATGAATGTTGGTTGATGTTGTTTTGATCGGAAATATATTTATAGAGGCTTTAGAAAATGTCCATGAAGCAAGGCATCAACTCCAAGAAGTTTTATGAATAGTTACTAATCATTTGAATAGCATATGTTCAAGAAAATGATTTCTAGCATGTGGATATCGACTACACCAATGTGGTAATCGATTACCATGTTCCAACGTTCAAAAAATTGAATTCTTAAAGGTGGTAATCGATTAAAGCATTATGGTAATCGATTACAACATTGAACAAAATTCAGCTTTTCATCAATTTAAAAGCTTGTTTCTCATAGACTCTTATATTTAAGCACAAAACACAAGCATACACTTTCTCCCCCTTTTGGCATCATTAAAAAGAAGAATAAAAGTAAAATCCAAATGGTCGTAATATAAGGGAAATAAAAAATTTATGTAAAAATAACTTATCTTTTTCACAATGATTTGATGTCAATGTCGATAATAAAGTGTCAATCTTTCTCAAATCACATTTAATTCAATAAAGTTGTAAACCTATCGTATCAAATAGTCCTGTATCTTGAAAAACGAATATTAATTTGATAATATTTGCATATAGTCTTTAAGTACCTACAAGGCAATTAATAATACTTTCTAGGTACCCATTTGTTCTTTGGGTCCTCTTGGGTTAGTTCCTTTCTTTATCCATGCATACTCACCTTAAGGAACACCGTAGTTTCTTATGTACCAAGTATTAGGGGTATGACCTTTTGTGTTGCAATAGAAACATGTTAATTATTAAGATGAACATGATATGAATTAGAATTATTAGAAGAATTTCTACAATTAGAATTAGTTCTAAGATTAAATCTTCTAGGGGGTTTTACACTATGCATTTTATCTGTTTCTATGTTGTGAGACGTTGTGCTTGCTTGTGCTTGCTTCTGTATATTTTTATTTTGAAGTGTAGGGCATTCACTTTTGACATGTCTTCTTTTTCCACATTCAAAGCAAGTAACATTCCTTCTTGGTGCTTCTTTCTTACTCTTTTCTTTTGTCCTTTCCTTTTATAAGAACTTTTCAATTTTTTTTTATTAAAGCATCACCTCCGTCACTATCAGATTGAGATTCTTCTTTTTTCTCTCACTTTTCATAATTTTTTACTTTTGTTTTTAAGGCAAGAGATCTCACTTTATATTCACGTCCTTCATTTTTCTCCAATCGATCAAGCTGCAATTCATGTTCATGCAATTTACCCAATAGTTTCGCCAATGGCATATTTGATATGCTTTTCTTTTCTAAAATGGCCTTCACCTTTGGTTGCCGTCCTAATTTTGAGAATTTCACAACAATCATATACCTAATAACTTCTTGAGTAGAATTATCCTCAGGTATGATTACTTAAGCAAACTCTGAGTCATCCACCTTCCAACATAACTTGGATCATTCCCCACATTAGCATAAATTGTGTGTGTCCACTTCAATTTCCTATTGCTCCTGCGTAAACAACATCCCAAATAATAACCATAACCTTGCTATTAAATTTTATGAATCAAATGCACTACTTTTTCAAATAAACTAGGTGGGAAACTTAAAGTTAAACATCTCAATTTTATGAGATTTGATGACATCGACCAATTAAATTCACATGGCATCATAAGAATCACTTATTAGTTAGAGCAAGACAACCTCCCGTGATGATGACTGAAATTTGGTAAGAACCATCCCCGCTTACTTCAGTTTCTTCTTATTTTTTGGAGAACTACCATCTTTTTTGGGTCGTGATGGAAACTTGGTACGAACCACCCACACTTACTTCAGCAAGTAGCCCTATTTTTGTAAGATCACCCAATCCTCATTTGGGTGATGATAGAAACTTGGTATGGACCATCCACACTTTCTTGGATTGAGTGTCCTAATTCTTTTTATTTGTAATCTGACCTACCTAAAGTGTCACCTTATGATGTTTTTGCTTCCCATACTAACTTATGTTACTATTTATGCATTTTAAACTTACATTTACTATCAAAGTTTTTGTTGTTCCTTATGATGCATAGTTACACTATTACTTAAAGCTGCAACTTCATAGTCATTTCTATTGATTGTTTGTCTTCTATTTCTTTTTTTCAATTTAGGAGGATAAATTTTATAGTAAAAATTCATTTTATTCCTAAAAAAACACCATAGGACCTATTTTTAGTAATATATTACTCATACTAATTAATGTATATGATGTGCATAAAGATAATTCTTTTTTTAGTTATTTTCATTAAGAAAATATTATTTATAAGTTATTAAATTGAAATTAGTTTACTTGATTGTAATTTCTCATTCATTGTGTTGTTGGTAAAAGATTTTAGCTGAGCTTCGGATGATGTCCTCAACTATGATTCTTTTATTCAAGCGATCAATGCAAAAGAAATTTTATTGTCCCTCAGTTGTGGGTTTCTTAACGGCTCTAGTAGAGCGTTAAGTACGACCGTTTTTGGGATTTGAGCTACTAATAAACAACAAAATGCATAGAAAAGATAGATAAAGGCAGATTGTTAAAGAGATAAAAGTTGAGAAATAAACATCTTGTTTGATTAGATGTGCTGTATACAATGTATTAATTGAGTATTTATAGCCAAAAACTATCCATACTAGCCAAACGATGTGGCCGACAGTGTCCAACGTCTGCTCCGCTAATTTGCAGGACAGTGCATGAGTTTTCCTCGTTAAGGGTGTCCCATCTTAGGCTCTGAGTCTCCCTCTTCACAACATAATTCATTGACAGGGTCCTTGGTGCCCAACTCCTACATGAACGTACTTCACACCACATCGCGATTTGTGGTCAGTGGTGCTGTAAACATGGAGTGCGGGTTTTTAGCCTCATTTTCTAGTCCTACAGAGCTTTGACTCGGGCTAGCATCCTTTAGACCCACATCCTTGCTATGTGGACTTGAGAAAGAATCAACTAGAGGCAATAATAGATTTAGCTAAACAAAGAAACAGTGTAGTGCAAACACCCTTCTCATGAGAGAAAACGTTGACATAACGACATCGCCGAAAACGCACAATTTGAAAAGAAAAAAAATAAAATTGTGGTATCTTATACTAGGGTAGCATAGGAATATCCTTTAGAAAAAATTTCAGTAGGCATCAAAATAGCCACACATTGTTTTGTGATATGATTAGTGACATAGTAGTGATAAACACCATGTGTGAGCTTCTGTGCCAAGAAGAAGACAACGTGACACCGGAAGAGGACAAAGATTTTTAGAAGCTAATCAAGGTCTTTAAAACGCTTAAGTTCAAGATTCCAATCAAATATATGCTCGCACAAAGTTCATGCCATGTTTGGTAGGATTTTGGTAGGATTTGAGCTATAAGTACCATTTTGGAGGCATTCCGAAGGAATAATGGTTGGAGGCTTGGTGTTTTAAACACTGGGTATTTTTCCAGAATTAGGGTTTATGTTGGAAGGTGTAGTTTTTGTTGGATTATCAGTGAGATCTGTTTGGTTTGTGGCATCCTTGAGACAAGGCCATGTAATTATGGTTGTTTGCATGATGATCAGGGGGGAAGGACGGGGATCAGAGGTGGTTGTTGAGACTACCTAGCGGTGGAGAAGGTTAAACTTGGGTGGCAAGTGAACAGTTAAATTTTCGCTAGAGACATATTTCTCCAAATCCCTCCAAACATATATTCAATGTTGATTTTTCTTATTAAAAAATAAATTTATATTTTTAATTAATGATATAGTTTTAAGAAGGATAATAAATCTATCTGAAAATTTACAAAGTGTCCTATATTAAGGACAAATAATTTTTTCGAAGAGATCTTATAATTAGGACAAATAAATAAATAATTCCAGAAAATAAGTTTTGTGTATTTTTTTTGTGGTGGTCGGGGTTTTAACTTTGAACCGCGAACCTTGCATATATTATGCATTGTTCCTACTAACTGAGTTAAGCTCACGAGGACATAAATTTTATGTATTTAAATTTATAAAATAATATTCTTTTTATAGATAATTTTGAAATAATAAAATAGTATAAAAACAAGACTAAGGTTAACAAACATTGGATTGAAGCCTTTGACATGTATGAATCTTTTTATCTTTTTTCTTGGTTGCCCTTATAAGAACTATGAATAAATTACACAATACCCAATGAACATTAGTCATATGAGTTCTTTAAAAAAAAAAAGTCATATGAGTAAATTTTAAAGTTGAGTAAAAATTACTTTATGGATAAAAGTATACCTTGCATGTTTGTAAATTACATGTAGAAAAATTATCCATAATTCTTCAAATAACAATCTACGTCTCACCATCTTTTATTTCTTTTATAATTTTTTCTAGATAAGGTTTATGATCCCTTAATTTTTTTGTTATTTTCTCCTTTATTTTAATATATTATATTTTTAGTTTATAGAAAAATATGATTTAACTCATTTACAAAAAATAAAAACAAAAATATTAACAAGTGATGCATAAAATATTAATTAATGTAAATAATAAATTACAAACAAAGTCAAACAATATATAAATTAAAATAATCTGTCTCAAATTAATTTATTCATGTTAAATGAACCTCCAATAAGTTCATATTAAATTATATTCTTTTTCCTAATCTGAAATTTCTCGTTGGCATATCTATCACATTTCATTTGTCTCGCCTCTATAAGAATCATATCTTTCAGCAGTGGAGACCTCACTAACATCCTTTCAATGAAGAGTTGGGTTGTTAAAAAGAAGGGAACTATGGGGAAAAGGAAGCCCAGGTCCTTCTTTAACAATCTCCCCATCAAGATTCAAACGAAAATATTTTGTAGGTTGTCATTGGAGGATCAATCAAAAGCCATGTGTGTCTCAAATGAATGGCGTAATCGTGTTCTAAACACAACCTTACCAAAGAAAGACCCATTACTACCGTTTGTTGTTGCTCGCAATTTACTTAACCCGTTTATCGAGCTGGAACAATTATTCAATTGGTGCTCATTAGTTATGTGTTGTAGGGCCAAACCCAAAAAGCTGATAAACACATGCAACGGCTTACTACTATTTTGCCACAATGATGGTGAGGCTACCAACATCTTGCGTGGTGTCTATTATTACTATGTCCTGAATCCAGTCACAAAACAATGTGTGGCTTCTATGAAGCCCACAGGACAAACCTCTGGAGGGTATTCATATGCTGCTCTGGCATATGACCCTGCAGAATCTTGGTTTTTCAAGATTGTGCGTTTTCAGGGTCTTCGTCATGTGAATGTTTTCTCCTCCATGACCGGTATTTGGACTACACTGAGTATTAGTTTGCCCGAATATATTTATGAGTCTGATTGGATAAAAAAATCAATTTACTTTAAAGGGTCTATTTACCGGCTCACCAAGTCGGGGTATTTAGTGAAAATTAAAGTTGATCCTCAGGAGAATGTTTCGAACCAAGTTGAGGTAATAACACTACATCGTGATTGTATTTTGGATGACTCACATTGGGATGTACGTTCTTAAGACGACAAGCTCTTGTTGGTCTTGTCTAGAAACGAGGATCTTGTGATTTTTAAACTCGTAGAATGTGTAACAAACAATGCTACCTCTTATACATGGGAAGAGATGGGTAGCATCCAACATAGGTTTTTGGGGCCTCTTAATACACATGGTAAATTGTTATCCTTTTACCCATACCATGAAGTGGTATATTTCAAGCGGGGATCTGTCCTCTATTCTTACTTCTATGACCTCGAAGATAACCATATGGATATCATAGATCCAGGGATTGTAGAACGCAGCAAAATTGTGTATGATTATATTAAAAATTGTGGACAGCCTTTGCTTGATTGTTTCGCCCCTTTTGTGTGCTGCTTAGATAAGGAGGTAATTTATTTATTGCGCTAATTTTACTTTATTAATTTCTTTGGTATTAATTTCTTTGTTTTACAATGCAAATATAGTGGTGCATCTCTAACATATGCAATAAACTCGTGAGTTATTGCTAGCTTGCCACAAATCCAACAAAATTAATTGATCATATATTTTTTTTTGATAAAAATAAACGATATCGATACAATACACATTTAAATTCGCTAAAAACAAAAAGGATGAATCTGTGAACAAACTCACAATATCCATGTTAATAGCATAAAACGGCAAAGTATCTATGCTTACAAATATGACTATATTCATGTCTCCGGAATACTCATGTCTCCGGATTTGCAACATTGACGATGCCGAAATCATTGTCATTGATCGGATCTGCACTTGCTCAAAGCCAATCTTTCAACCTGAATCAAATAAACACCGCACTAAGACGAGAAATCAAAAACACGCCGCACAAAGACGGGAAATCAAAACAAACAATGTCGTTCAGAGACGACGAAATCACAAAAACAAACGAAAGAAAACAGAAAATATGTGAAATCACTTATTCAATTAGGATAGAAGCAAAAACAATTCGGAGGGGTGGTTTTTGGGTCAAAATTGACCCTAAATCACCCCTTTGAAAAGAAGAAGAAAAGGGTGACGGTTAGGGTTTGAGAAGGAGAGAAGAGAGAGAGTAATTGATTGATTGATCTTTTTTTTTTCCGGTAAACCAGGAGAGAGGACATGCATCAAGGAGAAGCAACGACATCCCAACTAGGTTGGCACCCCGATGAACTCCCATCCTATGCTGCCAAACTCAAATTTTATTAAAAAAAAGGGGGGAAAATACAAAAGGGGGGACTAGGCTAAAACCCTCAGAAAAAAACAGAAACCAACAAAAAAAGACAAGAAGAAGAAACAGTAAAATAACATCTGCCTACGGATATCTAAACCGAAGTAAGCCACACCGGTCCGCATAAAAATCTTGCTGCAAGTGAGATGGCAACACTGACAACCACACTTCCCCAACAACCGAGTGACCCATGTTTGCTAAACCATCAGCATACCTGTTACCTTCTCGAAAGATATGAGAAGAAAGAGCCTGAATATGGAGAGAGCGAGCATTGTGCCACCAGTTACGAAGAAGAATAGGAACCAACAACACATTGATTGATTGATCATATTTTAATAGCAATAAAATTTAGATGGATGGTTGGATTTGAGGATTAATAGTGTGAATTTTAGACTTCAATATTTTTATGATTTTAAATTAACTATCTTTCTTGTTTCCATTGCAGAATTTAGGATATTTTCAGCGACTTCCCGTTCCACACTAAAAGGAAGTTCTTGACAAGACGTTGAAGTTGGTGGTGTTGTCCCTTTGAATTTGATTTTAGTTGATTTTATCTGTTTACTTGTTGATTTTAGTTGATGGTATATTCATAAATGTAATTTGATTGTTGAAATTATAACCATTTTCTTATAATTTATGTGAACGAGTAGTATTATTATTTTTTAAATAAAAGGAAAATTTTATTGATTAATAAAAAAAAGTTTACAAAAGTGGGAGATATTAACCAAAACCCACTAAAATGAAAATCTAAAAGAAGATAAGCCTAATCTATCTCTAGAAAAGAAAAAAAAGAGAAAAATAGGAACAATAAAAGGTGAACAAATATTTGTATGTAAACGAAGTGGTAAGTATCACTTAAAACTCACATATACAATTAGGTTTAACTCACATATACAATTAGGTTTGACTATGATGAATATATTTTGAATAGGCCAAGAGAAAGGTTGGGTATCCGGGCGAGTCTGAAGCATCCCAACTAGGTTGGCACCCAACAGAAACACCCATCCTCTACCGCCTTTCCAATACGTAATTTTATTTTAAAAAAGGAGAAAATTATGTACAAGAGAGGGGGGACTAGGCCAATACCCTCTAAAAACCAAAAATAAACGACAAAAAGAGAGGACAAGACATGGCTACGGAAATCTAAAGTTAGGCAGCCCATGTTTGTCTCTAGCAAAATCAACTGACAGCGATGCAGGTATGACATGGTACCAAGTAGTAGCATCTAATTCGTGTCCCATAACTGCCATAGTATCCGCACAGCAGTTTCCCTCGCGGTAAATATGTGAGCAAATAACCATTAAACCATTATGCGTGCAATTGTGCCAACGGTTCCATAATCGGAGGGGAATTATAGAAGGATTTTTGAATGCATTAACCGCACTTGTAGAATCTGTCTCTAGCCATAAAGGAGTCCATTTGTGATGGGCAGCATACTCCATAGCAATAATGAGTCCCATGATCTCTTCTTCATAAACCGACCCAGCACCAATTTTACTAGCAAAAGCACCAAGAAAAGTACCTCTATAATCACGGAAAATACCGCCACAAGAGGAGATGGAGTTAAGAACCGAGCCATCCGTATTCGCCTTAATCCAGTTGATGGTGGGAGGTTTCCAAACAACGGTAATAATTTCCTTGACACGCCTGTGAGAGGGAGGGATCAAGAAATTATTCAAAATCATTACATCAGATGGCAAGCAATTACCTTTGGAATAAGTTCCCGACAAAGCAACCATGGCGGATATTTTTGACATAGTAGCATGAGTAGAAACTTTGTCAGAGCTGAAGCGAATAGAGTTTCTCGCCAACCAGATGGCATGCACCGTATGTACAATGGCTGAAGTTACAACATCTTGCATTTGAGAGCTACGCCGCTGCTGCAGATAGTCAAGAAGCGAGGCAACAAACAACAACAAGAAGGATACATGCAGCTGTGCACCAATCCACATCCAAAGGGACACTGCAAAATCACAATGCAAAAATAAATGTGTCGAAGTTTCTGCTTGCTTATAACAAAGGACACAAACGGATACCAACGTACAACCACACACTTGAAGATTATCATCCGTTGGTAGTCTAGATAACATGAGACGCCAGAAAATAAATGAGTGTGATGGTAGTATACAAATGCGCCAAATAGCTTGCGCCCAATCGTGCTTGACTAGAGGAGGGAGCCAGAATTGATGCGCCAACTTTGAGGTCAATACGCCATCTGAAGCATGTTTCCAAACATGCCTATCGTCCAAGGGAGTTACCGGCAGCGTTATATTTAATATAGTTGCAGCCAACAGTGGAATATCAAAGAGCAGAGGAGGTATTTTCCATTTTCCTGCAATAATAACAGATGCAAGGTTCGCGTCAAGGGCAGGAAACATATGGGAAGGAACATACAGGCGTGTTGCAAGGGGTGTACCCATCCAATTGTCCGTCCATAAATTAATATTAGTACCTGAGCCAATTATCTAGACCAAATTATCATTCACCATCGGTAAAAAGTCCCTCACGCCTGGCCAAATGGAGAATTTGAAGTATCGGCTGCGTGGTGAACCAAAGGAAAGAAATCTCTTCTGAAAAAGCCTAGAGCATTGAGAATCTTGCGTGCAAAGTTTCCAGCTAAGATGTAATTAAAGAGAGGAATTAATAGAGCAAGTGGATTTCATATCAAGACCACCAGATTCCCAAGGAAGGCAAACTTGTTTCCATGAAACCGTACAAATTTTGCGAGTGTAAATGTCACCACTCCAAACAAATTTTTTAATCCAACGATCTAATGTCTTCACCAAACGGATAGGCCAACGATATATATGGAAAGAATACACCAGCATTCCGTGCACAATCGACTTCACAAGTTGGACCCGACCCATAATAAACAAAAGAACTCCTTTCCAAGTAGCAAGCTTAACCTTAATGCGGTCCACAATAGGTTGGAAATAAATACACTTGGGCTTGCCTAGGAAAATGGGCCAGCCTAAGTATTGGAAAGGGATAGAACCAAGTGTAAAACCAGACAACTGAGCAAGCATATTTCTACGAGTAGGTGTCATCGCTCCAGTAAACAATTTACTTTTATCAAAATTTACCAATTGACCGGAGGTGTCTGAATAATCTTTAAAAATTCGGAGTAAACATTTGATGTTCTTCCTTGAGCCGACACAACAAATAAACACATCATCGTCGTACAAAATATGAGTAGGAAGGCAGGTACCTCTACAATAAGATATTGGCTGCAAATTATTAGAAATTCGTTCCAACTCCAGAGCACGACTTAGAACCTCCTCTGCAAGACAAAAGAGAAGCGGTGAGAGGGGATCCCCCTGGCGCATGCCTCTAGAACAAGAGAAGTATCCCACTGCAGGATAGTTAGAATCCAGTCACAAAAAAGACTACTGAAACCAAAACGCTTCAAAACCTCCAACAAAAAATTCCAATCAAGAGTATCAAAGGCCTTGCGGATATCCACCTTGATGGCTATGTTACCACCAAACTGCTTCTTTGTTAACAAATTGATCACCTCAGAGGCAAGAATAACACAGTCAAAGATACTACGGTCACGGACAAAACCCCGTTGTTGCGGTGAAATAATGCTCATACAGACGACTGCCAACCTATCCGCCAAAATCTTCGTAACAATTTTAAACTGAAAATTTACAAGAGTGATAGGACGAAAATCTCCCATAGAAGCAGCCCCCGGGACCTTATGGATCAACACCAAAATATCAGCGTTACTATTCGGAATAAGCACACCTGTATAAAAGAATTCCTGGACCGAGCTCACCACATCCGCCCCCACAATGTCCCAAAAATGCTGGTAAAAGTGTCCCCCAAATCCATCAGGACCCGGAGCACCATCAACATTCATATCAAACACGAAATTTTTTATTTCATCAAATAAAGGCATGGCTAATAACAAGTTATTATCCTCTCCCGTAACCAAGCACGAAATTGCTGCCGCCACCATCCCATTATTAACACAATTATTGACACCACAAAAAATATTTTGGAAGTAATTTACGACGTGTTCCTCCATCATCCTAGGTTCCGTAATGCGAGTATTTGATAAGTGCCAGGAAGTAGTAATTCTAACTAAGATTTATGGCACTTTTGTAACTTATTTTGCAAGTTATTAAAGAAAAAGCTGAGATATAATTGAAGTTTATCCTTTTACGCTTTATCTATCTTACTTTACCTAATTTTGCAGGAAAGTTAATCAGAGACACTGAGCAAAGATGGAAAACAAGAACCAAAGTGCAACAAGGCAAAAATAGGCAGAACAACATGTTTACTCGCCTCCCAAGCAGCTCAACTCGCCATGGCGAGTTAAAATAGGCAGAGAGGCATGTTTGTTTGCCACCAGCTCGCACCCAACTCGCCATGGCGAGTTAACAAAGGAAAAAATAGGCAGAATGTTATGTTTACTCGCCATGGCGAGTAACATCACTTGGGAGGCGAGCAAGGGCGGTCAAAACTCCCCAGGATGACGTGGCATAAACCCAATGGGGAAGAAAGCTCAACTCGCCATGGCGAGCAGAAGAACTCGCGAGGCGAGTTGATGCAGATGGGAAATTCTATAAATAGAGCCCTTGATCTTTTCTTTGATACATGCTTTCATTTTGACATAAATATACTTAGACACTTAGAGAGAGAGATAGGGCTTGGTCTTCATAGAGTGAGAGTGATTGAAGTATTGATTCTTCCACATTTTGGTGAGAAATCACAAGTTGTATTGAATCTTTTCCTTTCTATTCATTCTTGCAAGGCTTCCATGACAATGAGAAGCTAAATCTCCATTGTTGGGATTAGAGGTACTTGATCTAAGCCAATCATGTAATCAATTGATCTATAAATGTATGATTCTAGCATTTGATTTGATATTGAGATTATTCTTGCACTTTATTGTTTATGTTGATTTAATTGTGATTGAAAAATACTTTTGAATCTAAGTTTAGAATAATCATCTATCAAACATAAATTGTAGACATGGAATTGATGTTTAGATAACCACTCTTTGTATCCGAACTTAATGCTTTTCTATCATTCAAGAGGTTGAGAAATCATCGATTGAATGATAGAACCGACTCTTGGATCGTTTAATGGTGCGAGACATCAACGATTAAACGATACGATTGAAGTCACCATATTATTTGGACACGAATGATATTGACGAGGGATACATGGTAATATCAAAGGAAAGCTAGAATCCATGCATGATCTTTAGGTTACGTGTGACGCTTGATTAAGGAACTCTAATCCTAACAAGTCTCACGCCCTATCAATCTCAAGTTTTAATGTTACAACGTAGACACTTAGGTTTTAAACAAACAAACAAACTACTCTTTCAATTTAAAATGGTAATTGATGTCGAATCATCTATGATATCGCACTAGTCCCTGAGGAGACGATATATAAATACTTACTTTTGATATACGTAAATATGCTACATCAGTATTCCCATCTTGAATGGGAGTAATGGGTTTTTCTGAAGCTTTGATTCGGGCCATTCTATGAAAATAGGCAGTATTCCTATCACCATAAATAAAACTTTGTTTTCGTGCCTTTTCTCGCCAAAATTGGTCTTGACTGTTCATGGCTTTTGTCAAGGATAGTTGCGCCTACTCTAATGTGTGCATGTCTGCGTTCAGGCCAGAAGCATCAATCAAAGCTTGAATGCGAGACACCTCTTCCGCTGCAAGTTGAACTTGTCGTTGAACGTTTCCAAAGACCGACTTATTCCAAACCCGGAAAGCGTCCTTAACACAGAGCAATTTATCATGACTTGTCCAAGTTTTAAAAAATTTGAAAGGAGAAGACCTCCGGACAGAAGATAAATTCAAGCAAACCAATAGAGGATGATGATCAGATTGGGTCTTTATTAATGTCGTGCAAGAAGTGCCTCCCCAAAAGTCCGTCCATGCTTCATTACAAATTGCCGGTCCAGACGAAGGAAAACCGAGTCCGAATCAAGCCTGCTATTGTTCCAAGTATAATGTACTCTAGTGGTATTCATATGTAATAAAAGGTTGGCATTCGTCCATGTAAGAAAATCAGTACAAGAGATCGGCGGAGGAAGTCGACGACCCCTTTTCTGATGAGCACCGAGAACCGCATTAAAGTCCCCCACAAAAATCCACGGAGCCACCAAAGTCTGTTGAAGCCGAGTGAGATCAGCCCAAAGATGTCATCGCAAAATATAAGAAGTACCCGCATAAATTCCAGCAATGTAAACCTTAGTACCCTTGCACAAATTCTCCAACACAATACATTGAGAAGAGGCAAAAATAACAGTAAAAGAAACATTTGTTCCCCACACCGCCCAAAGATTAGGAATGAGGGGGTCCCTTTTATTCACACAAAAATTTGTAACTTGAAGATTATTCCAAAACCAATTCGGAATCGAATCATAAACTACCATCGGTTCAGCAATAAATACCAAAGCAGCATTATTTAAACGATACATGTCAGTAAGTGCAACTCGGGAATCATTGTTACCGATCCCCCGAATGTTCCAAAAGATGATGTTCATTGAGAATTTGGGAGAGGACCCTGTGACACTACTAAAAAAACAAAAATTAGTGAGTGATATTTAGTGAGGGAAAATGTGAAATCCCTCTCTAATTCCGTCACTAAATTTTGCGACTAAGAAATTTGTGAGGAATTTCATTTTTTCCGTCACTAATTTCCCTCACTAATTTTGCTTTTTCTAGTAGTGTGACCGGGTTTGATAATTAATTAGCCTTACTCTTATTCAACTGCTTTTTCTGAGACTTAGAAAGAACAGGTGTAAAAGGCACATCAGCAGCCTTAGTCAACCATGTTTGCATAAAATCCAAATTTTTCTGTAAAGTGGGATCAACCGTGGCCTCTGGATCAGCCCTTATAGAGTTGACATCCAAGGGTACAACTTGTGTTAAAATAGGCTCATGGGAATCCACAAGTGCAGTACGTGTCACAGTATCTGTTACATTAATAAGCGGCATACTGAAAGAATGTTAAGAAGCATTAATATTACCATTGTCCGTGGCTGTTGGAGAAGGTGGAATATCAGCTGTGGTATCATTAAAGTCCTGCTCAATCTTGTCCTCTATGCTTCGTTCTTTATTGAGAGTAACTACCCCCAAATTTTGTTGTATGTCTGAACCATCTTGTTGTGCAAGATCATCATCCAATACGGTAGAATGGTGTACAGGGTCCTCAAATGTTTCATGTTGTTGCTGCGCAATCTTTTGTGCCAACAAGGTCGGTTGTTGTACATGCACCTCAAGTGTTTCTTTTTGTTGCTGCGAATGTACCTCCAAGACTATGATGAACAATATGTTCATCCTAACAATATCATTATTGTAATTAATTGAAATTCTCTTTCATACACACTACTCAGCCAAAATTAGAGGAATACTATACTCTCCTTTTTACATTTTTCAATGACAGATTTGTTGATTAATTTCTTTTTATGTTGAAAAAAAAATTGATAGATTTTTTTTAATAATACAATAAATAAAAATATTAAATTATGATAATTTTTGATATTATGAGTTGAGGAATACCTTAAGTTGCTCGGGATTTAATTTTTTGCTTTTCAAAAAGATGGACTTTAAGGTTGAACCCATATTACAAAATTAATAAAAGTCAAAACATATTTAACCTAAATTAAGTTCAAATACATTTTGACTTTATGTACTCCATCTGATTTTAAATATAAACAAAAGTCAAAACATATTTAACCTAAATTAAGATCAAATACATTTTGATTTTTGCTCATAGTTAAAACCGGAGGGAGTATTTATTCGGGTAATAATTAATAATGCTCCCATAATTGAGACTCTTATAAACTAGTAGATGATCCTGAATATGATTTCACCGTGGATGATTTTTGCAAGCACGTGCTTGAAGCTTTAAATCTCATAATTGAAAATGGACACCTACCTATTATTGTAGGAGGGTCAAATTATTACCTAAAAATATTAATTGAGGACCCATCCATTGCATTTCATTCAAAATATTATTGTTGTTTTATTTGGGTCGACGTGTCTTTGCCTATTCAGTGTCCATACTTAGACAAAAGAGTTTATGAATGGTTGAGTCACGGATGGTAGATGAGATAAGAGACTTTTTTGTACCTGGAGCATATTACACAAAAGGAATTAGAAGGGCTATTGGGGTTCATAAATGCAATCTAATTGATGAAATTATAACCATTTTCTTATAATTTATGTGAACAAATAGTATTATTATTTTTTGAATAAAAGGAAAATTTTATTGATTAAAAAAAAAGGTTACAAAAGTGGGAGATATTAACCAAAACCCACTAAAATGAACTAAATCTAAAAGAAGATAAGCCTAATCTATCTCTAGAAAAGAAAAAAAAGAGAGAAAAATAGGAACAATAAAAGATGAACAAACATTTGTATGTAGACGAAGTGATAAGTATCACTTGAAACTCATATACAATTAGGTTTAACTCACATATACAATTAGGTTTGACTATGGTGAATATGTTCAACCTAACAATATCATCATTGTAATTAATTGAACGTTCTCTCTCCCACACTACTCAGCCAAAATTAGAGGAATACTATACTCTCCGGATGGAGTATTTATTCGGGTAGTAATTAATAATGCTCCCATAATTGGGGTTCCTGAGCTTCTTTCTTATTTTAAGATAGAAAAGAATGAATGTATTGATGATTTTCAAAAGGAAAAGATACTAATGGAAGTTATTACAAAAACCAAACAAAACAATTTTCATATTGGCTGAAAATCAACTCTCGAAGATCCGAAATACGGCTGATAAGTTTGGATCAATGATAAACAATATTAATTATACAGAAGTCTTTGAGACCATTCTAAAGGGAGAAGATTATCAGCATTTGCCACAAGAGATTGTGATTAATCCAAGTATGAAGATAGTGAAGAGATTTCTAGAGGAGACAAGCCCTATATTTGAAAATGCAAAATATTCAAATGGAAATGAGAAACACAGACCTAATGGTGTTTGAAACATTGGGACAAAAATAACTTTTTTTTTCTTGATTATTTTCATTTGGGTATGAGAAATGCATGAATTTTGTTGTCTAATTTTTCCGAAGGAATAATTTTGAGGTGGGTGGGGGTTTTACGGATTTTGTCATCTTATTGTAATAAATAATGCATAAAATAAAAAAATTGAATGCAAAATTAGTTCTTTGTTTTTTAATACAAAAGTAATAGATGTTGATTTGAATCACATTAATTGTGTTTGCCATTTTTTGTCTTGTAATGAATTGTAATTTAATTTTTTAAGACGCTAAAATATATTATATTCCCAACCAGAAAAAGTCATCTAGCACAAGACGTCGTTATGGAGACCTAAAAGTTGCATGATACAACTGTTGAAAGAAATAGAAAGAAACAAACAAGAAATTAAAAAGAGAAAAGCTAGGTTAAAGCATAAAAACAAAGGAAAGGATTTAGCCGTCAATAATTGTAGTAAAAATCAAACAAAATATTTTTTCGATTTAAACCACCTTGAACAAAACATATTTCGATTTAAACCATCAATATGCTAGAAGCTTATCCCTTTCCCCTAACAAATGGATAAGTTCTACCTTGTGATGAAAAATGCGCCTATTTCTCTTTATCACAAACTCAACACTAGAGTTGACATAATATTGTTCAAAGATAGTTTTACAATTACGAATAATCATCCCAAACTTTGTAACATCCTGATGTGCAGATGAAAATCTATCCACCACTTTTTTGGTATCAATCTCAAAATCAATAGGTCCCAAATATAATTGAAGAACCCATTATAAAGCTGATAACAATCTGAGAGCTTCACCAACATGTACCTCACAGACTGGAGTAATCCAAATTGAAGAATACGTGTTTTTTGTTTTGTTCAAGTAGCTGATTGGCTGGAGGTCATACATTTTAAATGTGAAGAAGTAGGGAGTATGTTGTTCGAACCCCGACCTCTGCATATATTATGTAATATACATACCAACTGATTAATCGACGTGCCTTTGCCTATTCTGTGTCCATACTTAAACAAAAGAGTTGATGAAATGGTTGAGTCAGGGATGGTAGATGAGATAAGAGACTTTTTTGTACCTGGAACAGGTTACACAAAAGGAATTGAAAGAGCTATTGGGGTTCATGAGCTTCATTCTTATTTTGAGATAGAAAAGAAAGAATGTATTGATGATGCTCAAAAGGAAAAGATACTAAAGGAAGCTATTACAAAAACCAAACAAAATACTTTCGTATTGGCTGAAAATCAACTCTCGAAGATCCGAAATATGGCTGATAAGCTTGGATCAATGATAAACAATATTAATTCTACAGAAGTCTTTGAGGTCATTCTAAGGGGAGAAGATTATCAGCATTTGCATCAAGAGATTGTGATTAATCCAAGTATGAAGATAGTGAAGAGATTTCTAGAGGAGACAAGCCCTATATTTGGAAATGCAAAATATTCAAATGGAAATGGGAAACACAC
>Ga0228710_1006505_pt1 | contig 17661 bp, 12 predicted proteins | sample MedpolnodulmetaG_FD_177995 | JGI IMG/M metagenome (GOLD analysis project Ga0228710, IMG submission 177995) | Root nodule microbial communities from Medicago polymorpha collected in Santa Monica, California, United States - pink nodules | ecosystem: Host-associated > Plants > Roots > Nodule...
TATATATATATATATATATATATATATATATATATTCTTAGGGTGAGATATTAAAAAGGGCAAGAAGAGAGTTTAACTTAAAGCTAAAAGTATAAATGTAGTATAAAAGACCAATTATGTAAAGAAAAATAAATTAATTACTAATCTGGGTCAAACTTTTAAAATAATTTTCTCTATTCTCTATGTTAATATGAAGGGCCGATGCATTAATTGTGCTTTGATCAGAAGTTACTTTGATATGAAGGGCCTATTTTCTATATGCATGCTTTAACCCGATCAAGTACCACTTATGTTAATCAAGACTTGAACTCTAAGCATTGAATTTGAAGATTAGGTAGCCTTCAAAATTCAAAAGTAATGGTTTATCCTTCTTTTATAGACCAAAAATATAATTTATATTTGTTTTCAATTATAACTTTAAATTGTTTTAGAGATGTATACTGTTTGCTTTGAAAATATGAATTGGTAAAATAATTTATGAAAAAAAGAATATTTTTGTATCAAGATGCATTAACTACATGATTTTTAATTTGTATCAAAAATCTTAAACAACTTTTTTACCATGAGTTTGATAAAATATGTGTCAGATAAAACTTGATGAGTAGTGTAACCTTAATCAAGTGTTACCCATTGTAATTTGATCTCTCCTTTAAATATGTATATCCTTCTACGTACAACTCTTTCAATGTTTCAACCCAAATCATTAGGCTACTCCTTCGGAACGCCTACATTTATATTAAAAATTAATGTTTTTTTTTATAATGGAAGGTGTTTTTTTTCTCAATGTTTCCAAAAGGAACGCTGCACTAGAAGTACTAGGAAAATCTAGTTAATAATTACATTAAAGAAACAAATTAAAACAATATAATAACTTTCTCATCGTCAATGACTCTACAATCCTTTAATCATCATAACCTCAACTATGCACTTTTCCTTTCTCCATCTCTATGCTCAACAACTTGGTCACTCTACCAAACCAAGACACTTTCCTGAATTTACACTTAGTGTTCTTTTCCCTTCCTTAAAGCTTTATCATGTTTCTTTCATATAATGTAGCATTTGTTCTTTCTCATTATTACACACAACTATGACACTAGTCACACTACTTTTATTTATACACACTTTTCTTCCTTTGATTCTGTAAAAGATAAACACAACATTTGGATTTTATAGTATGCATCACAATTCATGGATTCAAGTGATTCATGGACTATCTTCTTTCTTCTTCATAGCTTCTTGGTTATTGCTTTCTCTAAACAAGATGGTATGTCTTGTACAACTTTATAAGATAATGACATTTTTCTTAGAATGTTTTTCATTATTCAATCTTAACTTATAGAACAATCTTTGTCCATCCTCCAAATTTTCTAAAATGCCTCCAGAAGTGTATTCAGTACAAACGCCGTATTTTTGTCCAGAAGTATACATTATAATCTTCACTTTTCAAGGTCAACTTCATAGTAGTTTTCACTATTTTCTAATTGAATTTCATGAAACAGGTTTCATGAGTCTATCATGTGGTGGAACAACAAGCTTCGATGATTCATCAAACATTTCATGGTCCTCGGACACTCCTTACATAACCACAGGAAAGACAGCCACCATCAATTACAATGATGGTTCCTTGTCAACAAATGTCTCGGCTCGGTTCTTCCCTCATTCCAAACATCGTGCATGCTATCGGATACCAATGAACAATGCCACTAGTTTGATTCTTGTTAGAGCAAAATTTGTGTACAAGAACTATGATGGACTTGGAAAACCACCTATTTTCTATGTTTCTCTTGGGACAGCTATTGCAGCTAAGATAAATCTAGGTAAAAATGATCCATGGATAGAAGAGTTTCTATGGGAAGTCAATAAGGATACACTTGCATTCTGTTTGAATTCAATTCCAAGTGGTGGTTCTCCTATAATTTCTTTACTTGAAATTAGACCTCTTCCTAAAGGTTCCTACACGAAGGGCAAGGAAGATTTTCCTAATAAATTACTTAGGATGAGTTATAGAATTGATTGTGGACACATCAATGATTCTATAAGGTAAGAACCATAGCATTGATTTCTAATTATGCAATTGTTTGTGAATATTTAAGGATACGAACATTCATGGTTTTGCTGATGGTTATCAGTATCTAATATGCATTTGAGTTTTATCTCGTTTCGATGCAAAACCGAATCCAATCACTATGAATCTCTAGTGTGCAACTATTTTGAACAATATCATGTTGAATCCTGATTCATTGTGATGAATTCCGATTCACTATGATGAATCTAACTTCAATGTAATGAATCATTACCTAAATTTAGTATAATATATATCAGACAATTTTTTTTGTCAACATTTCAAAGTCAGACACTTTTCTTTTGTCATTTGATTTATGACTTAAATCTTCAACTATTTCAAGGTTCCTATATGATATATCAACTTATAATAGCTGTCACTTGTTTTTACTTTAAAATGTCATATTTTTATTGGTAATGTATCTTACGATTCGTAAGAGGATTCTACTCACAATTCAGAAAATAAGTCTTCCAGGTCACGATTTGAATTTCGATTTGATAACATGGTTTAGTTTCTAAAAAACAGGTACCCTATGGATCCATATGACAGAATATGGAACAGTGATAGAAGTTTCATACCTTTTCATGCTACAAGTGGGTTTAAGATCAAGAATAGCTTCAATCAATCCAATATTTTAGAGAAACTACCAGCTGCTGTTCTTCAAACTGGAAGAGTCTTGGCACGACGAAATATAATGGCGTATAACCTACCTCTTGAGGGGTTAGGGGACTACTATATTATCCTCTATTTTGCTGGAATTCTTCCTGTTTTCCCTACATTTGACGTATTCATAAATGGAGATCTTGTAAAGTCAAACTATACGATAAAAAGATCAGAAATCAGTGCTTTATATGTTACACGAAAGAGGATCAGCAGCTTGAATATAACACTGAGAAGTATCAACTTTTACCCTCAGATCAATGCATTTGAGGTATATAATATGGTTGATATTCCACCTGAAGCCTCCTCAACAACAGGTGCCTCATCACCTTATCTTTTGAATATGCACTTTGTTTTCATTTTTAGTTAGGGCCTGTTTAGATTAGCTTTTTCGAACTTACGGACTAGCATAAGCACTTGCGAGACTGTTCAGGAGAGCTTATGGAAACAGCTTATGATATGTTCATAAGCTGTATTTCAGATTATTTCCATAAGATCTCTAGGATAACTTGTGAAAACAACTAATAGCTTGTATGAAAAGAATCTGACTATATTTTATCTTTGTTATAAAAATAGCTTATACATAAGTGCTTAATTAAGTTGATGATCCAAACAGGGTCTAACTATTGTTTGTTTTATACTCACTGTTTGCTCAACTTTGAATTCCAGTTTCAGCAATGCAGGTTATTCAGCAGTCCACTGGCTTGGATCTAGGATGGCAAGATGATCCATGCTCTCCTTTCCCATGGGATCACATAGATTGTGAAGGAAACTTAGTTATATCATTGTGTGTTCACTCCTTACGTTCTTTTAAGATTAAGTTCTCATCGCGCTATTTATCCAAAACTTTTGGTTACCATATCAATCCCTAAAGAGAGTAGCATATCACCATATCAGTACTCAGAAGATTTTCTCACTAACTAATTTAGTCCCTCAAATTTCTAAAGCATCATTATATTAATCGTTATAGAGGACTAAAGTGGTGACAGAAAAGGATACATATGGTGACTATGTTGTATCATTGAGGGACTAATTTGGTGACATCATTTGAGCAGTAATGTAGAGAAACCTTTATCTTTAGAGAACAAAGTAGAGTTATGTACTTTTACACAATCCTTGAAACAAAGATCTAATAGTAATGGAATTTTTTCAGGGCTCTCTCAGACATAAATTTGAGATCAATTAGTCCTACATTTGGTGACTTGTTGGACCTTAAAACATTGTAATTTTCTTTCTACTATTTGAACATAAATAATATATGCAATTCTCAGATTCTTTCTTACATTGTTAATTGGCCTCAATCATTTATCAGGGATTTGCACAACACATCACTTGCTGGTGAAATCCAGAATTTGGGTAGCTTGCAAAGCCTTGCAAAACTGTAATGCTTCAAAAAGCACAACACCTTGAACTTAGGTCTTACTTTCTAATACAAGATTGATAATGACTTCTCAAACTTGTAGGAACCTTAGTTTCAATCAGCTGACATCCTTTGGTGAAGAGCTGGAGAACTTGATTAGTCTTCAAATTTTGTGAGTCTCCACAAAAACAAAATTAGAACTTCAAATAAGCCAGAACATGGATTCCAAAAGTTATATTAATCTATCGCTTTTTTATACCTTCTTTTTGCCTTACATGAAGAGACTTGCGAGATAATAGTCTCCGAGGAGTAGTGCCAGATAACTTGGGAGAGTTAGAAGACCTCCACTTACTGTAAGTGAGCTACACAAATTTAGTTCAAAGATTGAAATCCTTTTTTCTTTTCATATATAGTTTTCATTTAATTTTCTGTTTTGTTTTCTTTTACTTCTCATATAAGTTATAACAATATCTTTGATTCTGCAGGAATCTAGAAAACAACAAACTACAAGGACCACTTCCAGAGTCTTTGAACAAAGACACTATAGAGATCAGGTATGGAAGTGGCGCATAGGTATCCTTACAAAGTATAGTTGGATTCCTCTCGGTTACAGGATGGTCCCGGCATGAGAGAAAAACACGGCAAATAAAATAATTTTACTATTTTGTTTATTGTGCTTTATCTCTCCTGCCGGAACCATCTAGTAACAGGAGAGGATCCACAACCTAAAAAGTATGCATATTAATATCTTGATCTTTTGCAGAACATCTGGAAATTTGTGTCTTACTTTTTCCACAACCACGTGCGATGATGCATCATCCGATCCTCCAGTTGTGGCACCACAATTGATTATAATTCCCAAAAGGAAGCACCATGGACAAAACCATCTAGTAATAATACTAGGCACAGTTGGAGGAGCTACACTTACCATTTTCCTGATATGTATTTCAGTATATATATACAATTCTAAAATAAGATATCGAGCCGCACACACAACTAGTATGTATTCTTTGACATCATCTTTATATAATTAGCACTTCTTTCATGTGTTAAGGGGGTACTATTTTTTGACTTAGGGGAAGAAACTGATATGAGGAACTGGGGTGCAGAAAAAGTTTTTACCTACAAAGAAATCAAAGTAGCTACTAGCAATTTTAAGGAAATCATTGGAAGAGGAGGTTTTGGATCTGTTTACCTTGGAAAGCTTCCAAATGGAAAATCAGTTGCTGTCAAAGTTCGGTTCGATAAATCCCAACTTGGGGTTGATTCCTTTATCAATGAGGTTCATCAACTAAATTCCTCTTGCATTTATCACTAATGATGCACATGATTTTCAGAATCTATGTTTGCACATGATTTTCTCACTATTTTACATATTTATGAATGGCTGTCATAAAATTATATTTTCGCATTCCATCTGGTTTCCCCTAATGTTTCCTTTTCTATCTTATGTTGCTCCTAGATTCATCTCTTGTCGAAAATCCGTCATCAAAATCTTGTGTCTTTGGAAGGATTCTGTCATGAAGCAAAGCATCAGATATTGGTTTACGAATACTTGCCTGGTGGATCCCTAGCTGATCACCTCTATGGTACTGTATTCTTGAACACAAATACTTGCTAGTTCATAATCATACCCTTTTGCTTCAGCAAAGTTTTCTGTTTAATAATGACATTTTATTCTCTCTTTTTTTAGGTGCAAACAGCCATAAAAATCCCTTAAGCTGGATTCGAAGGTTGAAAATTGCTGTCGATGCAGCAAAAGGTACTGCTTTAAGGGTCTGTTTGGATTGGTTTATTTAAGCCTATCTACTGGTATAAACTACGTCTTAAACTCACTCTCCATTTTGTCAAGGATTGGATTATTTACATAATGGAAGTGAACCAAGAATCATACACCGCGATGTCAAGTGTAGTAACATCCTCTTGGACATGGATTTGAATGCCAAGGTCTGTGATTTTGGCCTCTCTAAGCAGGTAACCAAAGCAGATGCAACTCATGTCACCACTGTTGTCAAGGGAACTGCTGGCTATCTAGATCCAGAGTATGTTATTGAAATTAATCAAATTGTTATAGTTTCCTTAAACCCTTGTATCATATTTATCATGTCAATTTTCTGTGTATAGGTATTATTCCACTCAACAGCTTACTGAGAAAAGTGATGTATATAGTTTTGGAGTTGTTCTTTTGGAACTCATTTGTGGAAGAGAGCCATTGATTCACTCTGGGACTCCTGATTCATTCAATTTGGTTTTATGGGTAACCTAAAGTCCCTTCAATTGTTTCTACAATGCTATAACTTGTCATTTTTTCCTCATAGCATGAAGCACGGACACTCCTCGGATTAGGCGTGTCTTAGTGTCGGACATGTGTTGTGTCCAACACCAACACGACATCGACACATATAATTACACTGAATTATGCGATTTTCTCAAATTATTAGCGGTGTCGGTGTGTCAGTGTCTGTTTCGTGTCCGTGTCCGTATCCGTGTTTCATAAAGCTCATATTCCATAGGAAAGACAATAACTTCCATCTCACAATAAGTGTTGTTTTAGCAAAGAAAATAATTTCTTGACAGAAATGTGTATTTTTCAATGTAACAAAGGTTATTTTATTCCAATTTTACACCCAAACTAAGTGTGTTTCTTTCCTTAACTTGTTTGGTTATATTTCATAAATGTCTACAATTTCCAGTGTTGTTTTTCCTCTCTCTTTTCACATTTATGACTTGTGCACTGCGACTATAGTATACAAAATTTAGGAATTTATGTCACTGTTTCAAACTTTCCTACTGCAGGCCAAACCCTATTTGCAGGCGGGTGCATTTGAAGTTGTCGATGAAAGCATACAAGGAACTTTTGATCTAGAAAGCATGAAGAAGGCGACATTCATTGCTGTGAAGTCAGTGGAAAGGGATGCATCACAGAGGCCGCCTATTGCTGAAGTATTAGCAGAGCTTAAAGAAGCTTATGATATTCAACTCAGATTTCTCGAGTCTTGTCAAAATGAAAATTGATTTATAATGCCAAAGAAGTTTGATTCTTCTCACAGCAGAGAGAGCAAGGAGAGGGAGAGATCTAATCAAAATCTGAATAGAAAGTTAGTAAATTATTTTACATAGCTTCTAAATTGTGCCATAGTCTATAAATGAGTATTTATTCTGAACAGAAAAAATTACATATGCTTTACTATCTGTTTTTGTAATATGTCCAACGCAATAAGCACATTGCGGCAACACGGATAAGACATGTCATCTTTTAAAATGCATGCTGTGTGCAGTAGAGATCATCATAAACAAGGGTTTCTGTCATTAAGCTCATAAGAATTTGCAGTTTATCCACAAGAAAATTAAACAAGCCAATTTTTATTTAATACATTCAAGTACCACAAAGGACTTATTAATAAGTCATTCTTCATTTACAAAAGAATCTTAAATGCTGAACCCTAGACTCGTATATATGGCTAATCAGCCATAGTAATTGATCATTACCTATAACAGAAATTGGTTGACCTGACTGATAAGATTGAAAAAGTTCAATAAATGGATGAATATGTCACTTATCTGCATATACAACTTAGAATCAATATTCTGAATACTCTGAATCAACTTAGAATCAATATTCTGAATCAACTTAGAATCAATATGGCATTCAAGGACTAAGATAAGTACTTCCTTCTGACGTAAAAGAATAAAGCAGTTGAAGCAGCCACAGCATATGGAAAAATTGTCCAAATTCCCTGTATAAAATAAAAAAGGGAATGTTTAGTTACATCTTTGACTAAACAAGAATTTTACTGTTCAAATTCACATTATTATTACCATTACGGTTGCGACAGTAGCAAGAGCAAATATCGGCCGTTCCCTCAAAAGGAATCCTATTCCAAGCTGATCATATATTATAAAAAGGAAAAGTTATGTTAGTCACCACATTTAGAAACTTGCTTACTTCTTGTATATAGAAAGATTAAAATTAAGAATAAAATGTCGTTCTTGTGATGATTCGTGTTTCAAATTCACCTGAATGGAAAGTGTGAACAGACCCCCACAACAGACCCCTGCAAAAAACAACTGCGGAGAAATACCCTGCACTTGTTGAAAAACAATTATTATCCATATAAAAGGGCCAAGTCTTTTTTTAAACAAAATTAGCATGCAAAATCATCACCATGATCAAGTTAATTATAAGCAATTTTACTTTGGGATAGATATACTCATCTTGGTGTCCAGCTAATGATTAATTTAGCATAAATTTTCTTGTGAAAGTAAAACTTAATGTTGTATCTATATTCTATTTTCAATGTATTATTCACAAGCCACATTAAAGGAGTCCTTATTAATGTGTTTTCTTTTACTTTTTCTTTCCATCTAACTTTATCAAATATAAAAGGGAAATCTATCAATCACTAACCAAAGCTCCTGCAAGGAAAGCTGTAGGGTTTCTCACTCCAAGAGAGAATCGTTCAACTGCAAATTCAATGACAAGAACATCATAAATAACAAAATATTTAAGTACAATTTGACACACAAGACTGTAAACTTATACATAAAGACATGGGCAGGTTTAACAGACAAATGAAAAGCGCTATGAGCTTACCAAAACCAATAAGATTGCCATACTTTTGTACAACGTCTGTGATTTCTATAGCCTTCTCTTTGCCAATGCCTAACTGTTGACACCACCAAAAATATTCGTGAATAAAATGAAAACATCAAATCAATTAATTGAAAGAAAATCACACAATTTTAAGTATTAGACCGTGTTTGGATAAACAGCTTAATTAACCAAGCGCTTATTATATAAATTCTCATGTTTAAGCTGTTTCTATAACAAAAGATAACATAAGTCATATTATTTTCATAAGCTATCCTAAAGAGCTTATCGACATGTCATAGGCTGTTTCCATAAGCTCTCTCAAACAGTCTTAGAAGTGTTTATGTCATTAGATAAATGAAAATAAGCCGATATAAACAGGCCATCCTAGTTGGATTCAATTTCCAATGTATAAATCTGAACTAAACTGATTCAGGTTCAGAAAGAAGTGTTATGGACAACTTACCCTTGAAGTAACATCAGCAGATGCACCAGACTGTCTGAAAAGCTTCCCCAAGTAAAAGGGTATCATGTCACTAATGCAAACTCCCCTGAAACAATCAGTAGTTTTTGGTTGAATATAAAACAATGTGTATAAAAGATGTAAATAAATGTTTGATAGAGTTGCTAATTACCAGTAAACCCATAGAACGGTTGATATGATGTACGGAGCATTCCTTGAGAAAGATTCAGCAAACGACTGCCATGTTCCGTCGAGCGACAGAAGCCTTGCTATTGACGTACCAACCTAATAAATATCTTAAAAGCAAAGGTGTTTTCAATTCAACGGGAAAAACAAGAAGCAAACACATGAGGATGTAAAACAGAAGTACCAGTGAAAAGCACAGACCCAAATATTTAAAGCCTCTTCACTGATGAAAAGTCCGCAACCTGCAGCCATAAGCAACCAGAAGTAGATCCATCTGCAGGGAATTCAGATACATGATAGAACGCGTTAACTTACAAGAAAGTTTAAATACTCTTAACTGCGATATGAAGAACTATGCATACTACCATAATGCCATAATAGGCTTATTTTTTACATGTATCCTTTGTCGCTATAACAGTAAAATGCCTATGAGTTAACAACAAAACAGTCTTGTAGCAAGAGATATTTTATTCTTGTCAAGAAGTAAACTTAACCTCTTTGTCCATTATTATAAGAAATAGTTGTTATGTTACTTCAACTTTGGCGTGTTTGGTCTCTAACTGCTAGTTCTCGATGCATGGATGAATTACAAGTGGAAGACATGGTAAACAAAAACGCAAAATCCTAATCTACAAGAACACGCAAATATACAGCAATACAATGAAGAGATTTTCCATAACTAGTAAGAAGTAGCTCAACCACAAATAAAAATGATGTAACTTTAAGAACAACTTAAGTGTAGCTGCCAACCTGTTGAAACAAATGACACAGAAAGCAATAGAAGAGGAAGAAGGGGTACCCTGGTGCACATTGCGGAATTATAACACTGAATCCAAAAACTTTGAAAGTGAAACCAGCAGCAACAGGAGCAATTGCTGAAGATGAAGAACCTTCTGACAGAATCTGCAGACCGGACGGTGATCCTAGGATAGGCTGTTGGCGAATGGATGCTATTGTAGCTAATGCGGCTATGCCTAACGCAATTGCAATCATAGCTAGGAACGGGATCTCTGTCTTGTTATGTCCCTCTTTACCATTTGTTTGCACCTCAATTCTATCTTGTGTATCTGATATATCCTTAGATTTTAACGCCTCGTAATTTTCCTCACCCTCATGTTTAGAGCATTTAATTCTGCTTCTGTAATGCAAAGGTGACTTCATTATGCCGAACACAATAGAATCAACTAACAAAGAAAGGGAAGCTGAATAACAAGGAAATTACTAAGAGGGCCAAAATCCAAAACTTCATTCTGAAGGGGATATGTCATATAAACAAACTCACTTCTTTCACAGATGCAACATAGGCCAAACATACCTCAAACATATGTCCTAGAATTTCAAACTTTTAAGTTTTTATAAAACATAGAGAGGAAAACAAATTTCAATGAGCTAATACAAAACTTAAAACTCATATATATCTCAAACATCCCAAGTCAGAGTTTGTAATTGATTTGAATAACATCTCTGAAATGTGTAACCATAGATTAGATTAGTACTCATATTTGGAATTGGTCTGGACCGGCTAGAACGTCCAATCCCATAAAGTCATGTGGACTTACTCCTCAGAATGAAGCACAACGTCCTGAGGGAGCACACTAGTTCCGGTGTGGATCACCGTGTCCTGGAACACACCCTCACTTTTCATACACCGTACATGTGGCCTCCAACGGCTCCCTGATGAGGCGCCGCATTTCACAGAAGCCGTTAGCGGCTCTCTCGCCTATATAAGGCCTATATAAGGGTGACTCAGCGTCACCCTCAAGGTACGATTCATTTACACACACACTTAGACATATTCAACCTTGTTTCTCTCACTGACTTGCGCGTTGGAGTCCCAACGTACTCACAGGTACATTTCGCTTCACCATGAAGACTACTCCGCCACCGTGCTGGAACGCTGCAAGAGACCGCTGCCTCTATCTGATCACCACCGGACAGATCAGGAATCAATAAGCTAATATCTACCACAACATTTGGAGGAGAAAAAGTTGTAATAACTATGTTCTAACCAACATGAAAAATCTCATAGTTTAACTGGGGTCTAATTCGACCCCACAAAATCAGCTTAAAAAGTACACTCCTGCACGTAAACATGCCCCTATGCCTATCATGTCAATGTGAGACTCAATACACCCCTACTGCCCTACGCCCAACACTAGCCTTTGCAGCATAGCGGAGTCTAATATGAAGCACGGATACGGACACTGACACACCGACACTGCTAATAATTTAAAAAAATCACATAATTCAGTGTAATTATATGTGTCGGTGTCGGACATGACACAGGTCGGACATGACACAGGACACGTCGAATTTGAGGATTGTATGTGCTTCATATGTAACTTTGATACCATCTTAGAATTTAGGTATGTTATATAACTCAAGCCTATATTAAGGTGAGGGAGAACCTCCACTTATAAACATTTATACATGTGCAACTCAACAATAACAAAAATCACATTTTGTATCTAAAAAACAATCAAATGCATCAACATATAATATAAATGAGAAGTTAGTTAGTTACCTGAAGAGGTGAGAAACGTGTGCATTTGTATTCCTCCCATTTGCAAACAACCTTTGAGGGAAAGCTAAAGAACTAAACAGTCTAACAGTGACAGGTTTTGTTCTACAACCTCTGAGATTGGTTGTGGGAAGGTTTAACAATGGCCCACATGAGAAAACAGGTGTTAAAGACATTGTTGGAGCTCAAACAGCAGCTCCTGTAAGTGACATTGATGATGTAGAGTTAAGGATGGTGATGATAGGTTGGAATAAGGTGAGTATGATGAAATTGGTGAAAGGTGAGTTTTTGGTCCATGTGGTTGGATGAGACTTGAGAGTTATACCAATTTTGAGAATGTAAGGAATATGCCTTGTTAGTTATGTGGTGTGGTTCTACTTCGGATCATAAATCATCTTTGGTCAAACTTTAGTTGTAGGAGTATGGGTTAAATATCTTTTTTATCTCTGAAAATATATAAACTTTTTATTTTACTTTTTTTTAAAAGTTTCCTTTGACTTTAGTCTTGGTAGAATTTTCAATCACTATTTTTTATCTCTATTTTTAAAACAAATTATGTGTAGCTTTTGTATTTTTCAATGAAATTGTGCAGAATTACGTAGAATATTGTAAAAATCTCTTCAAAAAAAATTTAGAATATTTTAACAAAAACATGAATTAAATATTAATTTTTTACCGCAAAAATTCATATTTAATTCATGTTTTATTAAAAAATTCTAATTTTTTTTGGAGAGATTTTTATAATATTTTAAACTTTTTTGCAAAATTTTATTCAAAAACATATTCAACCCTATTTTTATTGGTGCTTTTTTTCTCAAAAATAATCCGACTCTTAAAAAAAAGCTGCTGCTGACAATGAAATTTCATTGCAGATCAGCCCAAACTACATGTACACTTATCAGAATGGCCACATCTTCTAATTGTTATAGAGAAAACTAAATAAATAAATAAAAATTATATCACCAAAAGTTTATTTTTTTCCAACAATTATCCTGATCAACATGTTCAATAAATATTATTTCAACTATAATATTAAGAATGTAAGAATGAAAACTTTTATACGTCAGTTTAAATTGTTATGGTGTTACTTGAAACTGTGACAGAAAAGATACAATGTCAACAGCCTTACATGCATTTTTGTGTGTATATATGAGTGATGCAAGGAAAACTTGCTGTGACCTCATGTTTGGAAGATACTTCATGCTAAGAAAAAAGAAACAAGATTTATATCACTTCTAAAATAAATTATACTAAACTCTTGAAATAACAAAAGTCTTGAGCCTAACTGAACTCCGTGTGTATACATAAACTTGACATAAAATTCTAGTCTTCATTGCACGCATTTCACCACTTTGACTAAGAAACAAACATTTTTAACCACATAAGTATTGTTAAGATGCATATATAGAAATTAGTCAGTCAAAAAATGATGAAATGTTTACATTTTATCCAGAGTACATACCTATTGAAGCCAATATAGACGTGTCCAAAGGTGCACCTTCCAAGTAGCTTTCCTTTTTTCCAACGTGACCCAGAGCTCGATGGACTATCTTCTCTAGCTGGACTTCTCGGCATAGATGGAGATGTTGCTGCAGAATTAGATTGAGAGAATCGCGAGGTATTGGTAAATGTTAAAGGAGGGAGGAGCAAACAAAGACTTTGTTGTTTTCCATCGTCAACCCGTCCTGTCTGTGATTCAGTTGGTGTTCCCCCTGCTCTAGGATGAACAGGTGTGACTGCTCCACTCTGAATTATTGAGCTTGGACCAAGGCTAGTCATTCTAGGACTAGGTATTGGAGAATACTCAGGGCTACCCCTACTTGGTTGCCAAAATAATGGTCCTAACATGTCCCCTCCCACTGAATTATGCCCGGAATTGTGACCAGAACCTGGACTAGAGCAGTGGCCAGATCCGACGAAATTGACCTCTGGATATGGCTTTCCAGCCCAAAAAGCAGAGTTGAACACCTGATCAGTACCAAATGCCCTCAATGACTTCTTGATGGACTTGACAAGGAACTGTTGGGACCACTATAGAAAACACCATGAGGGTGGAACTTGAAGATTTGGAACATGGTGGCGTAATGGCCTCCATTTTGGTGAAGTAGAAGGTGTGTGATTACTAAGAATGTTTGCCATTTTTTTTACTTCTTTCAAATTGATCCTTGAGCACCAAGCTTCAGAAATAGGGAAACTTTTGAGTGATGTACAAAAGACACATATTTCTAATGCAATCAATCACAAATAATTAAGGCATGCATGTTATGGGTTGAGGAGGCAACCTGGAAGGACTGCCGGCAGCAGTTCTTGAACCAGTTTCCAAGTCAGTTGCCAGAGGACTAAAGTTGCGTGAGTCTCCTGGCTCGTCACTATCAGCAGAGCAATCACTGAACACCGAATCATTGACCATATCTCCATCCAAATCTGCAGGAGTTGGCCCACAACGTATGCAGGAAGGTTTTGGAAGTGGAAGAAATAACGACGGCTTGGAGGGTTTTCCAGTCTCGATTTCACTGATATACTAATTTCAGAATCAACTCGACCTAAACTTGAAGGGTGCAGACCAGGAAGTGGAAGGGGTTGAGCATGAGGCCTTTCAGCAAAACTTTTACACCTCTCCATGCAAATTTTCGATGCAATGTGTCAATAATACTTTCCTTACATGTTTTCTTCTTGGTTTCTTTTGATGATGGTTTTCCCCACCGTGTAGGCATATTCGTACTTCATAAATTGAGATCTCACAAGAAGGTTTATTGGAAGGATATATAGTTCAAAAAATCTATCATTTCACATCAAAAAACGGATTCATAAAAGGCATGATCCAGCCATAGGACATTCACAAATTCCAAAAGCAGTAACATTAGAGTGAGACAACAATCAGATATGGAAAGTTATTGCAAAAAACCTGCAGCCAAGGAAAATGTGTATACTTTCAATAGCTATATATGAACATATTTTGATTCTTAATCGGTAAATTGGTCGCAAGACTGTCTAAAGTGATAAACTGTATTTGTTCTGGTCGAAGAACCTAACAATTCAATGATTCTTGGTATACACATTAGTCCCCTCCCCAGTGTTTTTACCAGGAACACCGTACACCTGATCTAACATGACAGAGGTTAAACTAAGCATTTTAAATTTGATAATAATTTCGCTCCATCGGCTAATACTAGGTCTCCAGTCTCCAAGCTTGATGCAACAACACTAAAATTTTCTTGGGGCTGAATATAAATTGATGCAACATGCAATCTAGGGCTGAATTTCTATTGTATATAGACTGTAAAATTCTCAACTTGAATAACTTTGAAGACAGAAACACTCTTTCACTACTTGTTATCGGCTTATGCAACCTCAAGGGACGAAGTTCAAATTCGCTCGGGACATTGGTAAAGTGGTCATCGGTGTCATTTATGAAGCATATATATTTTTTGGATTAGGTGTGTCTCGGTGTCTGACACGACATGAACACATAAAATTACACTGAATTATTTAATTTTCTCAAATTATTAGTTGTTTCGGTGTGTCAATGTTTGTGTCGTGTTCGATGTTTGTATTTGTTGTGCTTCATAGGTGTCACTTTTTTTTTGTCAAATAGCATAGTTGCTCAAACAATTTAAACGTGGAGAAGTGGAGTATTAGGGGTTCGAACTCTTGCTCCTGCATAAATTATGCAATAACCCTACTAACTAAACTAAGCTCACAGGGACAGTGTCACTTTAATTAATTAATAATAACAATAGTTTTTTTCACTTTTTCAATTTAAAAAAATAGATATGAATATTCCTTAAGGGATGACAATTGGACTCAGGTCTGATGGGTACCCGCAAAAAATACCCACAATGGGTTGGATAAAACTCCGCTTTCTTGGATCCGAGTTTGGATCCTAGTATTACCCGCAAAATTAAATGGGTGTGGGTAGGGATTAGGGTACTATACTTCCCAGCCCCGCAGCCCGCATGTACATATTTAAATAATATGATAAATAGTTTATCTTTTTTTTTACAAGAAATAATTTATCTATTTTTGGTGTATAATTAATTAATTTATTTAGTTATTTAAGCTTAAGCCTAAACCTAAAAACCAAAAATTAAAATATGGGGAATTTTATTTACATAAAAGTAATAGAGAGAGCCTTTTATATATTCTCATGAAGAAAATAAATAAAAGTGAATTGAGGGAGCATTTTATTCTCATCAAGAACACTTTTGAAAATTATTTATTTTTAAGATAAAAAATATTAATCGCACTTGATTAAATTACTTTCTTTGAAATGACACTTGATTGAAATTCTTAATAAAAAAACTTACTCAATTTCTTTTTGACATGAATTTTTTGACACAATTTATCAATAAATATAAAGTTATTACTTTTAGTTAAAATCATATTTAGAAGGAGTGTTTATAATTTTTAAGATCAAAAATATTAATCAGACTTGATTAAATTTCTTACTTTGAAATGACACTTGATTGAACTTCTTAATAAAAGATTTTACTCAATTTCTTTTTGACAGGAATTGTTTGACTCAATTTATCAATAAATATAAAGTTATTTTTTTGAAGACATAAAAATGAGATATATTAACAAAGGCAGTGATCACCTAAGTACAAGATGTACTAAAGTGCTACCCCAGAAATAGTCAAACATACAATGAAGAAACAAGAGCAAAGATCAATCGATACCCAAACATAACAAAGGGTCCGACCACCATCTATGCGTGTCAAACACTAAAGTGGACTTATTAGCTTTAAGCCACCATAACGAGTTAAATTTTACTTTTTCTACTAGTTGATCAATGTTGGCTTGGATGTTATTATATAGTATATTGTTACGTTCATTCCAAACCAACCAGACGCAAAGTAACCAAATAAGCTGAAGGAAGAATCGACGAGCCTTAGAGTGACCTGAAGAGTGAATGAATTGAGTGAAATGGTCATCGATAGTAAGAGGGTCCACACCTGACATGCCGATCCAAGACCTGATATGTTGCCACAGAGTACCGAAAATTGGGCAATGAATAAATAAGTGTGGCGCAGATTCTTCCAAGCCGCACCCTGTAACACACATGACTGCCTCGGCATCGACAACGCCTCGCCTTAGAAGGTTATTCTTAGTCGGTAACCTGTCTCGCAATAGCCGCCAAGCAAAGATGGAGGCCTTTAGCAGCACCTGCTTATGCCAGATAAGATCCCCTGTAGTAACCTCTGGAGGTTCAGCCTCAACATGAGTTGTTAGTTGTTGATAGGCACTGCGCACAGTGTAACCAGCATCGGAGTCAGAGTCCCATAGCCACCTGTCAGAAAGATCAGACTGACGGAGCTTTGAAGAAGGAAAGAGCATAGACAGGTAACGCGGTCAGGACAGACTTAAGAAGGACCAACCGGCCACCATACGAGAGGAAACGACTTTGCCACCCCGATAGTCTAGATTTAATGTTTTTTAACACAGGTTCCCAGAAAGCTAACCTCCGAGGATCACCACCAATCGATAAGCCCAGATACACAAACGGAATCTTACCCACCTTACAAATTGCCTATGTGGAGTGAAGCTAACAAAATTTCATTCATTTTGGGTTTCATTAAATCACAACTATTATCGTTTTTACCTTTGATGATTGTGTTTGTCAATTGCTTTCTTCTTTCCTAGGATTGCTACCTTGTATACATTCTCACTGAAATGGCTGGAAGTACATCAATGGTGTTCACTCGGACATGTGATTCAACCCGGCTTCTTGCTTTGATTCTCAGGAATCTCGGTTTAAAAGCCATCCCAATTAATGGTCATATGAGTCAGGTATTTGTGTTGGATATCATGCATTATA
>Ga0228710_1006509_pt1 | contig 17655 bp, 15 predicted proteins | sample MedpolnodulmetaG_FD_177995 | JGI IMG/M metagenome (GOLD analysis project Ga0228710, IMG submission 177995) | Root nodule microbial communities from Medicago polymorpha collected in Santa Monica, California, United States - pink nodules | ecosystem: Host-associated > Plants > Roots > Nodule...
CTTGTTCCTGTCTTAGTAAAACACTCAAGAGCACAAGTTAAATACCAAAGAATTAATCAAAGTCCATTTAATCCTTAATCATTAAAGTTTATTATCTTTAAAATTAATTTGGGATTTTGCCTCAACACATCAAGTCCAACAAGGGCGTCTATGGATAATTCATCATTAAATGTAAATCCGCAACAAAGTCCACATACGACGCCATCCCATGGCACAAACATTGATGAAACGATGGGGGCAACAATTCCCGCTCATATATCATCAACCGTTCTCGTTACAACTTCGACGGTTGCAGCGGTTACACAATCTAATGCGAATTTTAATAATCTGTTAGTTCAAAATCCTTGGTCCTTTGCTCTGTCAAATCTTAGGAACCAACCATATGGAATGCCTTCATCTTTTATGATGGGTCTCCATAATAGTCCACCTGTTGTTTCAGAGAATTTAAATACGGTTCACCCTCAGTTTTATTATCCTGAGCCGAGTGTTTCTGGTTTAAATCCTCAACAAACATTGACCAATGCTTCCTTGGTTGCCTTAAGACAACAAATGGAAGATAGTAACCATGAAATGGTCAATATGTTGACTCAAAAAATTGGAACGGTATTTAACCCTTTAATTAGGGATACCCATAATAGTTATTTGGCACTATCAGATCAGATGGAGCGAATTGTTGATTTCTTTGGCGCTCCTCCAAGGCGAAATGTGCAAATACCTCAAGTTCAGAATCATAGGCCTATTGAAATGCCTGTCAATAGGCCTAATGTTGTGGTCGAACCACCAGCTCCAGGGGTGCAGGAAAGAGTTCCAATTTTGTGTCTAAAACTAACACATTTGATGTTACCAAATGTGATGAGATTTTTGTTCTGTTGGTCAAAGAAAGAATAATGATAGTGCCTAATGGTTTGAAATTACCTCCCCTTGAGCAGAGGCAAAAAAGAGGATACTGTAAATTCCATGGTAATTTTGGTCATGACACATCTCGTTGCGTGGTTTTCAAGGATTCAGTGCAAAAAGCACTAAATAAAGGCAGGCTAAAGTTTGGAGACAAACCAAAGCAGCCAATACAAGTTGATACTGATCCTTTGAAAAAAGCATATTTCATGTACCTGGAAATTGCAGGCATGAACATGGTGGAAATATCTGAGATCGATCCTATAGTGGCTACTGATTGTCCAAAGGTTGATGTCCAAATGGTTGCTGAAGACCATAAATGTGCTGATACAGTAATTACTGAAGACCAGTATGAAGAGAAAATACAAGTGGTATTTCCAAAAGTTGAATATCTCATTGATTTTCTTAACAGCTGCAAGATCTCTGGTTCTCCAGTTATGTTGTGTCCCAGATGTAGCGTCGCTTTCGAGAAGAAAGTTGCGAAGAATGTCGAAGGCTTTCGACCCAAAACGAAGTGGAAAGGAAAATGGGCTGAGAAAAGGCCTAAGTTTAGTTTTGACAAAGCAAACATTCCTTTCAAAGACACATCTCCAACTGCAAACCAGGAGAAGGGACCAATGAAAACCTTCTCTCCTCCCTCCAAATCTCCAAATAATCAATGGGTCGAGAATTGGGTCGAGAAAGTCAATGGGAAATCTCCAACCGAAACGTGGGTATCTATTGGTGGCAAGAGAAATACTGGATACCATCATCAGAATGAGGTGTTTGATCAAAAACGAGAAGAAACATCTGATTCGAAGAGGTTCGTCAATAATGTCAACTACAAAGGGAGAAGTCCTATGACAAAAACTCAATGACGAAGATTCCAGCGTCAGAAAAAGAGTGATGCCTTGAAGGATGTTTCGAACATTGGGAAAAATGTTGGCATAGAAAAGAACCAAGGATCAATTCTCTTCGATGCGTTTAGAAAGCCTGCTACTGAGAGAATCTTTCCTCCCCTTTCAGTTGTGAAGGAAGGCCTTTCGATCGAAGATGAAGAACTAACTTTGAATTTCACTGATTCCAAAGCTAGCCTCAATATAATTCTTTTCATATCAATGCTTCCAATTGAATATGACGTTATATCAGAGGTTAGGGAGGATGAAGAGGATTTCATTGAAGAAATGACGGCTCACCAGCCAAAATGTTATTATGTGATGGATAATGGTTGTGTAGAAGGCCAACAAGCTATGTTCGAAAGACCTGATCATCACATGCAACATCATATTAAACCTTTGTTCATCTAGGCTAAGATTAATGATGTTGAGATAAACAAGGTGCTACTAGACGGAGGTGCAGCGGTAATTCTATTGTCGCACTGTCTCTTAAAAGAGATTGGCTTGTCAGAAACTGATTTGAAGCCACACAATGTAGTCCTTTGCAACTACGAAGGGAAATCTAAGAGTTCCCTCGGTGCTATTGAAGTTGACCTGGTGGTAGGAACTGTCAAAAGGCCAAATTTATTTTTGGTAGTTGAGTCAACGGCTAACTACAATTTGCTACTTGGCAGAGAGTCGATACATGGTGTTGGAGTTGTTCCTTCAACAATGCGTCAAAGACTCTCTCTTTCGAAGGACAATGGTGTGCTGGAAAACATCGAAGCAGACCAAAGTTACTTCGTGGATGAAGTTGCAAACATCACAAAGAAAACCTTCGACAAGCAATTGGCAAGAATTTGGCCATGCTCTATTTCTGCAGTTGGCTATGAGAATCATGGCCGTTTCCTTTGGTCAATGAAATTACATCCAAGAGAATGGTTTCATTTGGAAGAAGGAATGTGTTAAAGATGACATGATGAGGACTAGAGCCTCTATGTATGCAACAACCCCAGCCTGGGGGCATCCTGAAATTAAAGTCTCACCGTCTGGGTGGGAAGATGTTTGCGTTGATGACGACTGAACCCAATGTTTGGGAAAAGATTACAACTTATGTAGCCGAAAATAATGAAAAAGCGTCTTTAGAAGCCGAAATCGAACAAGAAAGATCAATCAAAGATGTTGATGATGATTTCCGATTCAGTTCGATTGAAAGCCTAAGGTTAGATTGTAGCTATGATAATGAACCTTTGGGTTTCAAGAAGGATCCAATGGGATCATTTGAGAAAATGAAGGCTCATGACCCTTTGGAAGAAGTTGATATAGGTGATGGTTCAGCAAAAAGACCAACTTATATTAGCACCAAGATTGATAAAGACTTCAAAGATCAAATTGTTGAAGAAATACAAAGACTGTTTCGTTTGGGATTACAACGAGATGCCAGGTTTGAATCGAGATGTTGTAGAACTTAAGTTACCAATTCGACTTGACAAAAAGCTAGTGAAATAGACTCCAAGAAGGTTTGCACCACAAATCCAGTCGAAGATCAAAGAAGAAATGTGAGATTTCTGAAATGCGGCTTCATAAGAATTGCAAGATTGGCTAGCAAATATTGTTCTTGTTGTTAAGAATAATGGGACTCTTAGAGTTTGTATAGATTTTAGAGACTTGAATTTAGCTACTCCAAAAGATGAATACCCCATGCCAGTGGCAGAAATGCTTGTTGATTCAGCAGTAGGCTATGAATATTTAAGCATGTTAGATGGCTATTCTGGGTATAATCAAATATACATTGCAGAAGGAGACGTATCTAAGACTGCCTTTAGATGTCCAGGGGCTTTAGATGTCCATGTTGTTATGAATGGATCATTATGCCTTTTGGTCTAAAAAATGTCGGTTCTTGCTATCAAAGAGCAATGAATTCTATGTTTCATGATTTTATAGGAAAATTTATGCAAAGTTACATAGATGACATTGTTGTTAAATCATCTTCCGAGAAGGATCATATAGATAACCTTCAAAGATCGTTCGAAAGAATGAGAAAATATGGATTGAAAATGCATCCATTGAAATGTGCTTTTGGTGTGCGTGCAAGTGACTTTTTAGGTTTTGTTGTGCACAAAAAAGGCATTGAAATTAATCAAAACAAAACAAAGGCAATTTTGGAGACAAAACCACCTTCGAAAAAGAAAGAGCTTCAATCTCTGTTGGGAAAAATCAACTTTTTTAGAAGGTTCATTTCAAATCTAAGTGGCAGAACTAAAGTTTTCTCACCACTACTGCGGCTGAAGAAAGAATATGTTTTTGAATCGAAACTAGAACATCAAAAAGCATTTGATGACATCAAGGCTTACTTGATGAACCCTCCTATTTTGTTACCTCCGTTTAGGGATAAAGTAATGAAATTGTATATAGCTGCTTCAAATAATACTATAAGGATGAGCTAATTATTATCTTAGTAGGGTTCTGAATGATGTTAAGACAAGGTATCATCCAAGTGAAAAAGTATGACTTTGTTTGTACTTTTCATGTACTAAGCAAAAGCAATATATAAAGCCTATCGATGTTTATGTTTATTCCCACTTTGACATAATCAAGCATATGTTGTCGAAGCCAATAGTACACAGCAGAGTAGGTAAATGGGCTCTGGCACTTACAGAATATTCATTGACCTATCAACCTTTAAAATCTGTGAAAGGTCAAATTATTGCTGATTTCATTGTTGTTCATTCCGTAAGTGAAGAACCATTAAACTTTGTGGATGTTCAACCTTGGAAGCTCTATTTCGATGGTTCCAGCCATAAAAATGGCACTGGAGTTGGAATTTTAATCTTTTCGCCTGAAAATATTCCAACCAAACTTAAGTTTCGACTTGATAAGCTTTGCTCTAATAATGAGGCTGAATACAAAGCCTTGATAGCAGGACTCGAGATTTTACTCGAACTAGGGGCAAAAGATGTCGAAATTAAAGGTGACTCTGAATTAGTCATAAAGCAATTGACAAAAGAGTATAAATGTGTTAAAAAAAATTAATTATTTACTTTGCCACTGCTACTGCATTATTGAAACGTTTCGATCGGGCAAACATTCAACATATGCCTAGTATTGAAAATCAAGAAGCAAATGACTTAGCACAAATTGCTTCAGGATACAGAATCACTGAAATAAAGTTCAAAGAACTAATCAAAATAAGAGACAAACTTGCCTCAAAGAAATCTGGTTCAGATGAATTATCAACACCAAAACTTAGGGGGGCAAGGGAATCAAATGATGAAATTTTTTCTTCAAGTTTCGGTGAAATTTTTGCCATTGACAACTTATCAGACAATGATTGGTGAACACCAATTGTCGAATACCTGCAAAATCCCGCGGGCAATACTAGTAAAAAGACCAAATACAGAGCATTAAGCTATGTAATTATTGGTAATGAGTTGTTTAAAAAATCTCCATAAGGGGTTTTAATTAAATGCCTCGGTGAAACTGAAGCATACCTAGCAATTTCTGATACTCATAGTGGTGCATGTGGGTCTCTCCAAGCAGGTCACAAGATGAAATGGTTTTTATTTCGACAAGGTATGTACACACCAACTATGTTAAAACATTGTATAGAGTTCATGAAAAGTTGTCAAGAATGTCAACTGCATGCAGGAATCCAACATGTGCCTGCTAGTGAGTTACATTTGATTATAAAGCCTTGGCCGTTTAGAGGATGGGCTCTAGGCGTAATCGGTGAGATTAAACCTGGTTCGTCAAAAGGGCACAAATACATATTGGTTGGAATACACTATTTCACCAAATGGGTAGAAGCCATCCCATTAAGAAAAGTTACTCAAGATGTGGTCATTAGTTTTATTCAAAACCATATTTTGCATAGGTTTGGAATTCTAGAAACTATCACCACTGATCAAGGATCAGTTTTTACCGGCCAAAAAACGGTACGATTTGCTAACCAAACAGGTTTCAAATTGTTCACTTCGACACCATATTATGCTCAAGCAAATGGTCAAGTCGAAGCAGCCGACAAAAATCTCATCACTTTGATTAAAAAGAAGTTGGAAAAAATCCAAGAGGTTGGCACAAGACCCTTGATCAAGCTCTATGGGCCTATAGTACTTCCCCTAGAGAGTCAACTAAAACAACTCCCTTTAGGCTTACATTTGGACATGATGTTGTATTACCTGCAGAAATTTGTCTTTAATCGACTAGAGTTCAAAGACAACATGAAATTCCTGTTGACCATTATTGGAATATGGTTTTGGACGAGTTGGTCGATTTAGATGAAGAAAGGTTAAAAGCATTAGATGTTGTAACGCCCTATTTATTTATTTGACTATTTTGGTTGAGTTTAGAGTCTTTTATATGACTTATATGATTTATGTTGATGAGTGACGTGTTGTTATGCATTAATATTTTATTAAGTGGCTTTATTTTATTATTTAGTAGGATAGGTTGGAAATAAGAATAACTAGACTTGAGGGGGGGCTGAATTATAATTAATTAGAAATAAGTGGAGTTAAGTAGAAAATCTGTTGAGATATAAGAAAACAAGAGCCAGACAAAAATTAGGTTTTTACAAAGTCTTTGGGAGAGAAGAGGAGAACCAAGAGAAGGAAGAGCTTGAAACCTTGTAATCATCTAATCTAAGGTAAGGGTGGGACTTACATTCTCTAATCTTAGGTTATGCAATTCTGAAAATTGAATTTAACATGTAGTTGTTGTTGTTAATAGTGTAGAAAGTCCATAGAATTCGTGTATAATTGATGTTCAGGTCGTAGAATCGTCATAGGTTGAGTTCCCTATCAAATTTGGGATTGGGGTGGATGAAAATTGGGTTTTTGGGGTGAAAAATCGTTCTTCCCGACAGAAGTCTGTCATAACTCGCCACGGCGAGTAATCTGCTCGCCACGGCGAGCTACAACGTGACAAAGAGCAGTGTTTGCTCGCCATCTGCTCGCCACGGCGAACTGTAGTGTGGCAGAGAGTAGTGTTTGCTCGCCACGGCGAGTAAGTCAGCCCGCGAGGCGAGTTGTTCTGTAACAATGTGTCTTTTCATGTTCTTGCGTCGTTTTCACACGTTTCTGTTTTGGATTAGCCTTTGGTGTGTACATGAAAGTCTTAGGTAATATTGTCAGTTTTCAAATGGCTTTGTTTGTCATGAATTATTATATGAAGGTATATATTGATGAATTGTTATATGAATGTACACATTGATGAATTACTATATGAATGTATATGTTGAATTAATTTGATGATTTTATGATGTTGGAATCAACCGATGAATTATGGAATTATGATATGGAGTCGTCATTTGTTGTTGTTGTTGTTGTTGTTTTTTTTGGTGTCGTTGATGTCGTTAAAGTTGTACGTTGTTGTCGAATAAGTTGTTGAGTCCATGCATACTCATATAAAGTCGGGGGCTCATGCCCTGTTGAATGTTTAATCATTCATACCACGTTGAATTGAGAGCCTATGCTCTAACACATTGATTTGAGAGCCTATGCTCTACACGTTGATTTAAGAGCCGATGCTCTACACGTTGAATTGAGAGCCTATGCTCTAACACGTTGTTTGGTACCACATGCATACTGCATAGTCAAGTTGTTGTTGTGTCATTGCATTGTCGCGTCGTCGTATTCGAGTTGTTGAGTTGTTGTCGTTGATTTAATGCCAAGTAGAAATAATTGAAGCATATGTGAAGTATTATTATTGTTTAGTTGTTGTTGTTTAAGTTGTTAAATTCCGTTGATGAATTATATGCTTATTATTATTGAATGTGAATCTCACCCCTTCTGTTTGAATGTTGCCTCTACGTGGGTAACGTGCAGATAACCAGGATTAGCTGCTGATGTGAGTTGACTCTCTCACATGTCATCTTAGGGTCGCTCTGATGCGTAACGAGATGGGGATATTTGCTTGTTTTCCACTGTTGCGTATTATTTATGAACTATGTTGTTGAACCTTTTGAATCAGGATTTTCATTAATGTCGTTTATGTTGAGGCCGTAGTGCCAAAGTTGTTGAATAAAGAATTAATCTTTCTGCTGCGATGTAATTGAATTTTGATAAAGTGGTTTTAATAAATAGTAACTTTACTCTATTTATACTAACATGTAGTGTGGCATTCCGTTTTACGTTGAATACTCTAATTTATATGTATTATTTACATTGTTGGGAAAACGGGGTGTTACAGATGTTCTCATGAGGCAAAAGGAGAGGATAACCAAGTTTTATAACAAAAAGGTCAAATCAAAAACTTTTGATATAAATGACTTGGTTTGGAAAGTTATCCTGCCTATGGATAAAAGAGACACAACCTTAGGTAAATGGGCACCTGGTTGGGAAGGACCATGGAAAATCCTAAGAGTCTTTTCGAATAATGCATATGAAATCGAAGAGTTGAATGACGACAATCGAATCATACGCATAAATGAGAAATACTTGAAAAAGTATAAACCATTATCACAAGAGGTCAAAATAACTTTAGACTAATTCGAAAAGAAATTAAAAACATGGCATTAAGAAATTAAAGCCACTGATGGGCAAAAGTACAAGATGTTGAATCTTAAACATTAAATGCAAGTTTCATTACACAGCATTCGACATATACTCTATAAAAGAAAAAGCCCTAATACCAGACTAGAGGTTATAAAAGAGGGGACCAAGACATAACGTCTTCCTAAAAAAGTGCAGCTCGTTATCAAACCTGCAACGGATGCAAACTCGAGGCATGGAACCTGCAGGCCAGGGAAATCCGCGTAGCCTCCCATCCCCATGGCAGGTATCTTTATAAAGATTAAGAGTCCTAAAGACCGAACCCCTAGGCATGGGTCGATCCCACCTGAAAGAACGGGTGCGAATCCAGTAAAGGGCTCTCTAACACACCATATGGAGTCGAAATGCATGGAGTTTTTGCGCCTTAAAGAAACAGTCGAAGGTGGAAATAGCATCATCAATGTTCTCACCTCCCTTAGCACAGGCGTTCAACATCGCCAAGTAATCTTGTGAAGCCTAAACCTTAGCGAGAGACGCAATGTTCACCATGCGTCGGATTTCCGTTATGTTTGGTTCAAGAGCGAACATGAGAACAACTGCACGAAATAACAATAATCTGCATGTCCATTTTCAACCATCATGTTGAGAAAATTAGCTTGATGCTCTGTGACGTCATCATGGTTGAGCCAATCCACATAATCAGGGGCAGAGATTGAAGAACGATAGGTAGTTTGCAAATTCTTGCAATGTCCTTTGAGGTGAATAGGAAATCTGTGAGATAGTGGGTACCAAACTCAGCAACCTTTTTTGCAACAGCGATGAGTTCATCATCGCCCAATCGCTCCATCATTTCCTTCTTTATGTTTTTCTCTCTTCGGAGAATGCAAAAATGAGACAAGCCCTAAAAAGGATTTTCTCTAAAAGGACGAAAAGAAAAGAAGCAAAGGTAAAGTGAAAAAGGGGGTTAAAATTGGTTTATATAACTGTAAGGAGGGTAAAGTAATTATACTTAACCTTTCACTAGACTTCGCATGTGAAGCCACGTGGTTGTCTTCGAAAGGAAGTATTAATGTCCTTTCTTTTTCGGAAGATGTGAGAAGTTTCAGAAGGTTCTTGAAATTGTCAAGAGAAACGTGTTCATCTTCCAACAACTTCCTTTCTTTGATTACATCCCTCTTCCCGGATAAAAGCGATAAGACTTTGGACATAAATCATGGGGGAAGAGATGTCAAACTTTCATAATGGAAAAGAAGAATGAAGTTCCAATGAATTAAAGAAAGGAAGAAGGAAAGGTGTACACCTTCTGTAATCTCAAATTTTCAATGGATATCGTGGACGGTTATTGGAAGTATAACAAAAAGACAGTTCTAAGGATAGGAACGTGGCCCACTAAATGGAGTTTAATGACGCCATTAAAAGGTTGGTTTCAACTACCTTTAAAAATTCTTACTGATAATTTGGCTGGATTCGACCAAGGAAATATGCTCAATAAAGTTCAAAAAATGTACTCTTTCTTCTTCTATCTGAAGATATCAACGAAAAAGACATTTTTTAGGGGGCAATTTGTTAGCCTGTATTTTCAACATGCTATAATAAATGTGGTCAAAGAAGTTTGACCCAAGATTCGAAGAGAATGAAGCAAGTTCAACTCACAAGTTCGACTGTCGAAGTGAAGTCAAGATGTGCTGATTGAGAAGACAATCCGACGGAGCGAAGAAGATGTCGAAGGACGGTTGGCATCGAAGAGAGGAGCTAAATAGCGGTTTCTCGTCGAAGAGGCGTTATTTGGAATTCAAGTACGCCCGTAGCAATTATTAGCAGTTATATCTCGGACGTGTCTATAGGCAGTTACTTAGTATAAGTAGCATTTTCCTCTATGGAAAACGGGTTACAATTCAAACATACTGAAAGGTTACACACTCAAACTATCCACACACACAAGGAGAAACGAGTAAACAAGCCATAACGTATGAATCAGTGTACCAACCTCTTTACATTCATTACTTTAACACAATTCTAGTTTAGTCTCTTTTTTAGACTCCTTTTTTTCCTTTTTCTTTAATCCTTTTTTAAAGCTTTTGCATCGATTCATTGAAGATAATCTCGACGGGTCTCACTCTGTTTCTGGATTTCGATGGTTATATTCATAGTTCGCTAGAACAGTCACCATTCGAAGTTGAACAATCAAACACAAACGGTCTTGAGATTTGCTGGCTGATCTTGCTCGCCCTTATCTTAAACCAGTTCAGTAGTTTACCAAAATCCAGGGTAAACGATCCCGAGACAAGTTATTTAAAGACGAACACATAAAACGATAGAAAATCATAGAAACTGGGCGCGGGAAGTTGTGCCATGCATCTAGGGCATGATTCTTGGCTCTCTCACATGCGCTTAGGGCATGTGCCAGGCGGCCCTTCTCACAAACTTTGCTTGTTCTTCCGTCTTCTTCCACTTGACCCATATCCATATCCTTCCCAATACCAAGGCATACATCCTCCGATCAATAATAGAAGCAAAAGTTTACTTTTTAAGTTCATTCAATAAATGATGTATGTGGTCTATTATGTACATTACACACATCATTTATTGAATATTGAAAAGTGGACTTCCGCTTATAATAATGATGACCGAAGGTTGTAGGGAATTGACATAATTCTAATTGACAAAACATTATTAACGGTATTAGTAGAAAACTACACTATTTCAAAATTTCTAGATTTTGTTCAAATATCCAATTTCGAAAACACTCAATCAAAACTAGTCCAGATTAAAAATTATTGAATTTTCCAGCCCGAGTTCCTAGATTATTGAAAACGACGGCGATCCTGTGTTCGTTGCGGCAAATGATGGCGATATTGATTATACACACAGTTGTTGAAAATCTAATACTAACTCCATTCATTTTTAATTGTTACTTTTTGAGACCATCTACGATATTTGGGTGCTTAAATGGGTCATGCATGTACACGCCATCTATTTTATAAATTTAAAGGTTTAAATATGATAGTCGTCCTTGTAATTTGGGTCAGTTTTGATTTTTGTCCGTGTAAAAAAAAAAATTGAAATACATCCATGTAAAAAAAAATTTGTTTGAAAAAGGTCCCTGGCCCCACTATTCAGCTGATTTGACATGGTTTTGGCCACGTGGCAGTTGCTGACTGTGCAACTTTTGCCACGTAGCGCTGACGTGGCGTGCCACATAATATTAAATTTTAAAAAATATTTTTTAAATTCTGAAAATTGTTTTTAAAATTAAAAAATATGGAAATAAATTTTAAAAATATTAAAATAAATAATTTTCTAAATTTATTTTTTGTATAATTTTCAAAATAAAATTACTTTTTTTTAATATTATATATATTCTTATTTTTCTGAAAATAACTTTCGGAAAAAAAAAATATTTTTTTTTTTAAAATTAAAATTTTCTTAAAATAACAAGAAATTTGAATTTTTTTAAAAAATTATAATTTGTTTTCAAAAATTATAAATATTCAGATGATTCAATTTTAAAAAATATATTTATTTTCAAAAATTTATAATCAGATTTTAAAAAATTATATAATTTTCCATTTTTTTTTCATATTTAAAAAAATTTAATTTTTAACAATTATATAATTGGAAAAAATTATAAATTTTTTTTATGATTTTTCTATTTTTTAAAATTATTTTCAATTTTTTTTTACAGGGACGAAAATCAAAATTGGGCCAAATTACAGGGATGAAAATCATATTTAAGCCAAATTTAAATGATATTACTTAATAAGTACCTAAACTCTCTAACCAAATACTTCAGAAAAAAGTTACTAAATTAATAACTCAATGTCATTGTATTTCAACAAAGTTTCTTGATTTGTGTACAATGTATTACGTATGGTCCGCAAAATTAAAGAAAGAGAGGGTGCTTACATAATCATCATTCTCTATAAGCACCAAACATTTTCTCTCCACAATAGGGGTGCTTATTTATTTCGACGCTAATTAGGTGAAGCACCCACCATTAAAGATGCTCTGACATTTTACACAAATCAAGACAATCCATAAATGTTACTACTTTTGATACAATAATTTATCCTTTTCCAATATAGCCTCACTCGTTTAATATTTTATTTAGTATATTTCTCTCTCTCTCTCTAATAAATAACTAACGATAATATTAGTAAAACTAGGGTGTTCAAAACCGAACCAATCCAATAGAAAAACCGTAAACCAAACCAATCCGAAACCAAAATAAAACCACATTTGGTTCGGATCGTTTTCTTACTCAACCGCATAGTTTGGTTCGGTTTGAGGTTTTTATTTTACCAACCGAACCAAACCAAACCATACCAAACCGCAACATAAGAAAACCCAAACCAAACCATATTTTTTACACTCATAGAAACTAAATGGAAACTTCTATAAAATGACATATATTTTCTCTTGTTAAGTTTCTTCTTTACTTTTTATTTCTAAAATATTTGTGTTCATTGAACTTTTAGAGAATGATAAAATCTTAGTATTTGCCTTCATTACGGAATAATATTATTTTTTGCACATGTTTTTAATTTGAGTTATGTTGTTGCAAATATTATTAGATGAAATTAAAAACATTGTTGGAAACATTGCTAGAAATATGTTGCGTTTTAGCTTTTTTACTTGATTTTAACGTTGAAAACAAAAAATTGACTTGTCTCGATAAAAACCGCACAAGCTGATCCAATCCAAACTGCATTGGTTTGGTTTGGTTTGGTTTGGTTTGACGTATTTTATTTTAAAAGTCAACCGAACAAAACCAAACCGTGTGTTTTTTTATCTTGGGGTTTAGATGACTTTTAGTCTCAAAATCGAACCAAACTGCACTGCAAATATCCCTAGGTAAAACAACATTTAATATTACGTTGATATTTGAAAGTGACAATTAAATAGAAACAAAACTTTTCTAAAAAAAGACATTTAAAAAGGAATAGAGGACATATATTGTAGTTCGGATTGTAGTTATTAGTTTTTTACAACATTACATAAATTTGGGATCTGTAATTTAGATTTCTGTTTTTAGACTTTATAATGATTATTCAACACATACAAATATATGTTTCTTTTAAATCACATGTCTTTATTATGTGTGTATATATATTAAACACACAATAGAATATAGGACTAGTAATACTAAGCTTAATAATATAGTCTTACACCAATGTGATTAATTGTAATTACACAACAAAATATACGATTAATTGACTTCGTTATCAATGTGAACTTATTATTGGGTACCAAAACAAAACCTAAATCAAATTTCAATGACTATTTTATCATAAGGTATACAACACATTTATTTGCCAGCACGATAAATAATTCTCTTCTACAGGAAGTTTTTGTACTCTTTTGAGTCTGGTGTCACCTTTGAAATACTATCACATACGTGATTGACGCACTTGTAAATAAAAAAGTTGGACCAATGTTTAGGACAATCCGCGTCAGTATCACATAAATAATATACTGTAATGACAAAAAATAATGTTACTAAGATATGATAAAATATTGTGTATAAAAGACGAATAAAAGAAAGAACACATAAAAAGAATGAAAAAAATACTTACTCCAATCAACTTCCGCTGCAACAAGAAATATGGAAATAAATAGAATCATAGCATAAACAAACGTAAGAATTTGAGACATACTTTCTTCCTTTTTACATGTAAAAAATACAATATGATTTGATCTTTTTATAATGTACAAAATTAATGCTCTTGTTAAATTAATTAAATAGTTTTTAAAACTTTTGAAGTTGTAAAACCCCTTCATAAATTGTAATCATTATTATATATCTTTCAAGTGTATAATTGTGTTCTGTTTGTCTTTTTAGCACACCTAGGAAAGAGTTGACATAAAAAACTTGTTAATCATTAGTATTAATTAATTTTTAACTAACTTTTAAATACTTTGTTAACCTTTCATGATAGTACAGGGAAATTTTTCTTTTTTGAACCATGGAAAATATTTTTGTTATATAATGCATCATTGGAGTAACTTATTGTAGGAACAATTTTTTTGTTAAAAAGTTCTTGTATAATAAGAAGTGTATTTAATTAATTGCATTATTTATTCAACATTATCATTCACATCAATTTTATAATTCAAAAATATTATGGAACCATGTGTTTTAAAATACATTTTTATTTAAAAATAATTGAAGGTTCAAAGACCTAACTTAAAAATATCTAAAAAAATGACATTTAAATTACACAACGGAATAACTTACACAATGGAAAACTCAACATTTAAATTAGGAAAAATGTAGAATAACTTATACTACGGAAAACTCGACCTTGAAGTAGTATGAAACTTTTTAGAATAGATTGAAGAAAAATTTATAAAATAGTTGAAAAACTTTGATAATGTTCTTTTTTTTTTCTTTAAAGTGATCAAAATGAGATATATAACTATTAACAGATTATCTTCCCAGCACAAGATGTACCTCAGAAGAAAGCCAAAATATACAGCAAACCTTTAACAGAATGAAGCACAAATTAGGCAATACTCACATAAAAAAAGATTTTGCAACCAATTATGGAAGCTATAATGAAAAACAACAATTTTAATTTTAAACCACCAAAAGGAAAGAAGCTTAACATTCTCCAAAAGTTGAACAAGAGAATTTTTTTTACCACGGAATAGCCTATCATTTCTTTCCTTCCAAATCAGCCAAGAACTAGCAAACCAGATCAAATACATGAAAGAACACATTGATTCTGCGTAACCTGAAGAGGTACCAAACTGATGAAAATGATCTACAATGTTAGATGGATCCACTAAATGAACGCAAATCCAATTCCAAACCAGCTGCCAAATTTGACCAAACAGATTACATGACACAAATAAATGATTCTCTAATTTTTGTAAACCACATCCACTAATAGGAATAATTCCTCTTCGAAATAAATTTGACTTGGATGACAATCAATTCCGAAAAATAGTTGAAAGTTATTTACAAATAGCTTGAAGAATGAAAGATACATTATGAAAATTCTAAATCTAGGCTTTGACTCATGATCCTATTTCAACCTAATATAATAAACGACTGACACGTACTTTTAACGCTCAAGCATTAAATGTGTAGTGGTATCTGAAAAAGAAGCAACAACATGAGATGATATATTTTATCTAAGTGAATTTCCATTTAGGGATGATAAAGCATAAATCTGTCCTTGCAACATTATCATAAGATCAAAATAATGTTAAGGTAAACGTTATACTTTATAAAGCAATACCTTCTTTTGTTTGTTCGATCATTTTGTGTTTGTATTCAACATCTCCTAAGCGTGGGTGTACTCATGAAGGGATTGTGTTCTAGTAGAGTAAACTAAAAAGTAAAAACCATGTAGGTGGATCCTCACCTACATACCTTGAAATAAAGTAACAGTCTTAAGAAAGAGGGGATTTAAATTGTGACCTTTTAAATCTTTGTGCTTTAAGAACAACTTCATAATGAAACTAGGAATATGATTTTGAAGTATGGTTAAGTATAGTTTTAATTAAAAAAATAACTATTTTTATTATAGGAAACATGCCATTGCAGTTGTAATAGCATTTTCCGATGGGGCTTTACCTTTCACCTATATGGGGGTACCTTTGTTTCAAGGAAATACTAAGGCTAGAATCAAGGTTAAGTTGGCTCAAGGGAAAGGTCTTATGTTATCAATAATGGGAAGAGTGAAGTCTGTTAACTCCATGATTAACAACATGCTTGCAGTACTTGAGTATGGATCGGTTGAGTGGGCCCAAAACCATTTTCTTTAACCTACTAATTTTTTTTGAATAAGTTAAATTAGCCCACCTAAATTGACACCAGAAAGAATTGAACCTGAAACCTTAAGAAGGAGCACACTTCTAGGTCTCAAGCCAATACCCTTTAACCAACTATTTATTACACAACAAGAGGCATAGGGTAGTATTGGTGGTGAGGACATGGGAGGCATGTCATCCGCAAGGATGAATGATAAGTAAAAGATTATTCTATGTTATAGGACAGAGAATGATTGTAATAGAGATAATACAAGATATAATATATGCAAAGTTATTCTAGATCTTTCTTAATAAACTAGTGAGTCAACAATTTTTTAGATTCTTAGGTGTAGTATGATCATTTTGGGCTTCCCTAATTCATTGGACTCAATTTCCAATCCCACTTCATTGCAGCCTATATCCTTGCTCACATTAATATTCATCCTATCAAGACCAACCTTGTCCTCAAGGTTGTAAAAATTGCACCCGAGAATAAATTTACCAGGATCCCATTCCTTGAACTTGCAGGACCAAGATGTTGCACTTAGATTCACGTGTTCCATAGGTTCCCCTTTCTTAGAGTGCTGACAATTATGCCAAGGTGTTGATACCTTCAGAAATAATGGCCCAACAATGACAATTATAGCATAGGAACGAGTCTTTGATAGTGCCATACAATGAACTGCTATTTCAAAATTGGCTTGTAGACAACTTGTAACTAGTTGAATCACAAATGTCACTTCAAGCCTATTTTTTAAACTTTGTTTTGCATGATAAAATGCTTTGCTGCCACCAACTATATTTTTAAGGCAATAAAGACCAAAGATTGGCCCTAATGGACATAGGTGGCTGTAATGCTTTCTCATCGCATCTGTACCATCAAAACCGTGATTCAAGAAGGGACTCAACTTGAGATTCGCAGAACTTCACTCTAGTAGCTTCTAAGAGAAAGACAACAATTCTTCTAATACTTCAGAAATGCTATTATTTCCAAACATCAAATATTGAAAAGGAGCAAGTGAGTAAATTTTACTGGAAAACTCATTAAAACTTTTAGAGATTCTCCCACAAGTAATCAAAGCAAAATAAGTTCTCTTGGAATCCCAAACTGACTCTGATTCTGGAAGTGGTAAAACACATTGTGAAACATTGCATAGACAAATAGCTCAATAAGTAGATAGGTGAAGTACTCATAATCCTCATTAATAATGGTCACAATCTTCACTCTAGCACACTCGAACTCAAGCTTGCATTTAGAGGTTCGAAAAGCCTCATGATAATTGTCACACCAAATGACTGATTGTGTCTCTAAACCTTTGTAAATCTTCCAACAAATTGAATAATATATCACTTTTTCAAACAATTTTCCACATACATATATTACCCAATACTTCATGCATTTTCTAATTTTAAGAACCTGAAGTTCAAAATAATACTCTTCATAGCATTGTTATGAAGGGATTGCATGTTGGAACAAAATGTGTTTCACAAGTCACCTATTGAGTTTTGACAATAACAAGGTATTAACAATAATCAATTGGATATGCTAAACAATTTGTTCAAAGTGTACAGGATCCATAATCAAAGTTCTATTCATAAAGATTCTGATTGAACAAGTTCAAGAGCAAAGGAATTTTATTTGAAGCTAAGAGCGT
>Ga0228710_1006510_pt1 | contig 17655 bp, 10 predicted proteins | sample MedpolnodulmetaG_FD_177995 | JGI IMG/M metagenome (GOLD analysis project Ga0228710, IMG submission 177995) | Root nodule microbial communities from Medicago polymorpha collected in Santa Monica, California, United States - pink nodules | ecosystem: Host-associated > Plants > Roots > Nodule...
GGTCTTTAAAAATCATAATTTAGTGTTTCTGTTATCCAATGTAACAAAATGAAAATTAGTTTGTTACCTATGGGGCTTATATTAGGACAGAGTAGTTACCTAGTTAGTCAGACGGAATTACGGAATTAGTTACATAATAAATAGGAAGATACAAGGGTATAGATGAATCATTTAGATTAGATTTATTTATAGACTATAGAGTAAATACGGTCATGGCTCAGTAGCTAGTGGAAACCCAAGAAATAAAATAATTCCTTTTGTTTTCTATTTCTATTGTGAGCTCCTAACGATTTAGGTTTCCAGTAGAGTTTTATATGGATTTTCTCTATGGTCGGTGGTCACACTTTGCTCATCAGAAAATAACAATTTCTGGAGTTGATGACTGGATGTATAAGAAATTTATGCTGTCTTTTTAGGCTGAGATCGTTGGGTCAACCCTTCTTAGCATACCATCCTGGCCTACTGAGAGAAACCTTGGCATACAATGGTTGTGCAGAACTTTTTCAGGTTTGTTGTGTTTCTCTTCCTTACCAATACTCATTGAAATATTGTTCTACTTATACAGTGTATAAATCTTTCTGTGGTACACCACTTCTGGTTTTTTTTAGTTTAGTGGGTACATTAGAAACTTGTAATATTTCAGTTGGCAGACACTGTTTATCCTTACGCTTGCCTTTGCGTTTCTTTTTTTCTCTTTGCTTATTTTGTTGAGGTTTTGTTTTGTTAGGATGTACACACTGAACTCATACAACATCGAAGGGCTCAAATGATAAAGGATAAAATTCTTAATGAGGAATTGAATGTGGATTCACACTTGCGAAGAGATAAAGGTCTATGTCCCCTCATGCCTGAAGAGGTATGGTAAATTTTCCAGTAGGGTTTCCTGGTAGATTTTCGTGGTTTTTGTCCTATTTTCAGTTATAACCTTTTGTACTTCTAATAAAACAAGTAACCTTTTGTCCTATTTCCTGGTAGAGTTTCGTGGATTCACATTTCTAAAAAAAATCTTAAAAAGTAACCTTTTGTACCTGGAGACAATGACAAATGTAATCCCTGACTCCATTTGACACTGATCCTGGATGGATGCCAAGTTTAGATGTCAATTGTCAAGTCTTACCATCTCTATATAATATTTTATGAACTTACCATCTCTGCCATGTGTTGCTTTTGCACTCTAATTTTGTTTAAAAAACAAATCAAGAAATTTAAAACTGAAAATAATAAATTCATCTTGCACAAATTCATTTTGCACCCAAAATACCTGTCGAGCAACTCTAAAAGGCTAACGGCTCTCAATTGTGCAAGCAAGATCTAGCCTGAGTTCAACCAATTTTACAATTAAAATTGAAATAATGTGGCCTTTTGGGAGCATTGCTTCCATTTTTGTGGATAAATATGAATTGTCTTTTGGAATTAATTTTTTATTACAGTTCGGAGGTTAGCTTTGTTATTTTGTTTCAACTTTTACAGGTTGGCATTCTCCTTCGAGTAATGGGTTATCCTTCCAAAACAATAATCTACCTAGCTGGCTCTGAAACATTCGGAGGTCAACGTGTTTTAATTCCTTTGCGATCCATGTTTATCAATACACTGGATCGCACTTCCTTGTGTAGTGAGAAAGAATTGTCTGACTTGGTTGGACCTGAACCACCTCTTCCTCAAAATATTTTTCGAACACCTCCTACAAAAAGCGAGGAAGAACTTAAAGAAGAATGGAAGAGGGCCGGTCCTCGGCCTCGGCCTCTTCCGCCACCTCCAAATAGACCAATTTACCAACATGAAAAGGAAGGCTGGTATGGTTGGATCACTGAGACCCCTACAGAACCTGATCCTTCACCTATGGATATGAGGATGAAAGCACATAGGTTACTTTGGGATGCACTAGATTACATTGTTTCTTTGGAAGCAGATGCCTTCTTTCCTGGATATAACAATGATGGAAGTGGATGGCCAGATTTTTCAAGCCTTGTCATGGGACATCGGCTGTACGAGACTGCTTCTTCTAGAACATACCGACCGGACAGGTAAATGCTCTTTGGTGTTTGTCTCAATTTATTGATATTCGTTAAGATATAAAAAGGTTTCATATAAATCATCAAATTTTCTTTTTTTATTGGGGAACTAGAGTTGCCAAGTTACCGAGTTCAATGAGCGGGTAAAAGTTGGCATTATTTTGTGACCTCTTTCTTTTTGGGCTGGAACTATGTGGGGGAAAGGGTAAAGATATAGAGAAGACGAGTCACGTTATTTCCTTTTACTCCACTTCAGTCACCAACAATGCTTCTCAGAGATGGCATGTTTTGTCTTGACTCTTGATTGAATATTTATCTAAAGAACACTATTACAACTTTCTTCGGTCCTATTCCTGACATCCATACCTGTCAGTATTTAAACAAATGCTAGACAAGACAATTCTCTTGCAGCAGACCACAGACAAGCCTAGGGCTTGTCTTTGGCACTTTCTGGATAAATTTTTATGCATATTTGTTGTTCTGTCAATAAATTGTGTGCATGGTATGCCTTCCTTCCTTTCCACCTATGTTTTTTCGGATGCGGTAATTTTTTATTGATTGTTTTGATGCCTTGAGAATTGCATGTATATATGTATCTGAAGGGACGAGTAATACAAACTTCTGTTTCCGCGCTTTGAACTTCTCAGCAATCTAATTCTTTGATAACCATGTAGTTGTTTGTGGTTTTGGTTAGTTGAAATTTCCCTGAATTCTACATTTTAGTGACCCTATTTCCTCTTGTTTCTTACAGGAAAGTTGTTGCGGAACTTTTCAACATGAACCGTGAGAATTTGTACCATCCAAAACACAATTGGACAATTTTAGTGCAAGAACATCTTAACAAAAGTATGACCGAGGAAGGCCTCATAAGGCAATCTCGATTGTCAAAACCAGCAATGTTCCTTTCACATCCACTTCCAGAATGCTCTTGTAGAGTAGCTTCTGCCAGTGTTGCTAACCGTGTTAGAGGTGAGGATGGCCAATTTCTATATGGAGGCGAAGACCTTTGCCCCAAATGGATGCAGCATGCTAGTAAGCCAGGTTCGATGGGGAAAGAAGGGGTAAAATCTGAAGACGATGGGCTCCCAGATTATGAGAGTAATGATTTTGTTGATGAATCTGAGTCTGAAAAAAATGGTGGTAAAACTGATCAGACTCAAGTCTGGGATCAAGATGAGGAAATGGATCCAAATGACTAATAGTGGACGTGCATATCATTACTACAGTCTATAGATATACAGCATCCAATTTTTCCGAAAGTTGAGAGGTATAGGTTATAAGGTGCTCCGGCAACGTACATGTCTCAATGCTATCTGTGCTGAGCATATCGGTATTCAAATATATTCTTTCATTAATTTTTTGGTTATTTCCATAGACAAAGATGACAATTTCTTTTACTTTTCACTTTCCACTTTGAATTTTTGTTGTAACATACACATTACGAACAGAAAGAAAAAAAGATCAGCTGTCCGCATAATTGAAGAACAGATAAAGTTAGAAGCAGAGTTTTTGTTTAGAGATTAATCCATATATGGCTGCTATTCTTTTTTTGTTTTGTTTTACAAAACACCACATTTCTCCTCTTTTTCAGTTTTGTGGATGTATTGACTGCGATCTCTCTCTTCTTAAAGTTCTTAGTGCGATGAATATAATTATTACTAACACGGCAATCCATGGAAACAAAGCACTGAAACAAATAAGATCAAGAAACTTCGGATTCCCACAAAATCTTGGCAATATAAAACTGATGAACAACGGAAGCATAAAAAATACTCCACTTTGCAACCTCTCCTTCCGATCACTCTCTCATCCTCCCCCTCATTCAAGATCTGTGTTCGTCTGCCTTTCAATCTTTTTCCTTACATTTTCTCTCCCTTGATATTTTAGACAGGGTAAGGAAAAGATTAAGAGAGAGAGAAAGAGACAAACAAATATTTTTGAATGAGGGTTGAGAGAGTGATTGGAAGAAGAGAATTCAAAGTGTAAAAAATGTCAAGAATAGAAAGTTTATATTAGAATTTATGCACTTTATATTAAATACATAATTTTATAATAAATAATTGTTGTTTACAATAATAATAATAAAAAAAAAATCATTTTTAGTTGTCTTAATTAATATATGTACTCCCTCCGTCCCACCGTCCCATATTATAAGTAAAAAAAAAAATCACACTTATTAAGAAACTAAAACATAGTAGTTTGTAACATAGTTTTTTGTGTTGTCTTTGAAATAAGTTTTATAGGAATATGTAAAAACAATTTTCGTTGGTAGTTGATTATAGAGAAAATAAAAAAGAGTAAATTGGATGCACTTTGCATTTAATTTTCCTTTGGAAAAAATAATTTTTTGAAAAAACATAATTAAATATGATAAAAGTTGGTCTTTTTTTGTCCCCATGAATTTAGCTCACTTGATAAGGGATAATGCATTATGTATGCAGGGGTCGGGGTTCGAACCCTGGACACCCCACTATTTCACCTTTAAGGTGAATTTCTCCAGCCGCTAGGCTACTTGACCAAAAAAAAAAAAGTTGGTCTTTTTTATTTATAATTTGGGACAAAGAAAATGAGTTTTTTTGCTTATAATTTGGGACAGAGGTAGTAATATTGAAGAGACCCAAAAATTATTTGGTTAGGCCATCGAATAACCATTATTTTAGTCTTGAACTATCAACTTCTCACCAATTTAGTCACTAAACTATAAATATACACTAAATATTCTCTAAACTATATAAAATTCATCAATTTAGTCCATGGTATTGAGATTTTGGGGTCAAATCAATGGATTTTCAAATACTCTAGAGACTAAATTGACGAATTGTGTATAGTTTAGGGACTAAATTGAAGTGAAAATGATAGTTTAGAGAATAAATTGATGGTTTATTTTTAGGTCATCTATACAACTCTATGAAATGTTTAGTCATGCTTGAATTTCAAAACAAGAGATGGTCAATTTCAATTTCAGAAGTACATATATTTCTTATTTATTTTACATTTTCAATGTCAAATAAAATAAAAAATTGTTCGCCACGATATCAACTAATAATATATATTTTTAGTGGTTAATAGTACTAATTTTACATTTGAAATTTAGTTGTTCACTTTAGATGAGTTGGATGCCAAATAAATTAACAAAATACAAACTACACAATAATTGCAGAATAGATTAAGCGTAGAATTCAAATTAAATAAAAAAAATATAAAGAAAATAAATAAATTCAAACAAGCTGAAATTGAGTAAAAACAAATGCAGGAATTATGTTAATATATGTATCATACCACGTTTACGCCACCATCCGACCTTAGCTCAGTTGGTAGAGCGGAGGACTGTAGTTGTTAACACATGCTGTCATCCTTAGGTCGCTGGTTCGAATCCGGCAGGTCGGATTTTGTTTTTGTCCTGGTATATTTTTTCAGACATTAAAATATATTCCTAATAGTGTTAAAATAAATCAACAAAATGATGGGCCGTTTTTTGTAATTTCAACTTTTTAGTTTGTATTTTTTGAAGAAAAAAAATTAACTATCTTTTACCAAATTAATATTCAAAATAAAACCTATGATGCTATAAAAAAAAAAAAAAGGGAATGCAATATATCCACCTATAATGCATATGACCTTATAATCCAGAAGTCCTAGCTCAACTGGCAAAATGTCGAGATTGTTAGGCCGGATGCCATGATCGGGGTTCGAACCCCGGTACCTCCACTTATGTGTGTGAGTTTATAATGGCTTTGCCATTTCGTCTATCTAAAAAAAAAAAAATGCATATGACCTTATATATTTGAATCTGGTAAGTCGGACTTGTTTTATCCTTTCAAGTTAATTTTTAATAAAAGATGGCTTATATATTTGAAAGAATTCGATATAGTTTCTTTTGTTTATATTGTAAGCTATTTTGTATAAGTCATAAAATAATCTATTCAATAAATGGATATTTTAATAATTGGAATCATATATCCATAAGGCTTAAAGTCAGATCCTTCAAAAACTAAAATAAAAGGCTTAAAGTCAGTTATTTTATTTGACACCTTTATGCACTTCTTTTATTTTTACAGGCATCTTCAACACCTTCGTTTTTCATATCACCATTATCTTATTAAAATTATGGTTTTAACAAATTTTGTTGTACTCCTATTAAGGAATATATAACAAAGTAGTGCCGGAGGAAACATCTAATAAATTTCATGATACCAAATCTTCTTATTCTAAAAGCTTATAAGGTTTAGCAATTGATTTACCCTAATTACATGCCTTAATTCCCTCCTTAATCACTTAACCTAGCTTCCTTTGGAAGCTGTTACACATGTAATATTACTTTATTTGTTAAAATTACTCAATTGGTTAAACCTATTGTTAAGCCATATTTACCTCATTAACACAACAACCCTAGCTTCCTTCAGAAACTTTCAGACGTCCCAACCTTGACGACCTTATGCCTTCTTCATTTAAATTTGAATTTCCCTCTCCCCCATCATTAATTTGACCCTTCTACCAATGATTTTATTAGGTTTTCTTGGTTGTCTATAAATATACACAACCATGGAGCTTTTTCAATTACACCTATCCCTTAGTTCTGAAATTTATCATGTGTGCTTACCATTCCATAGCTTTTCCTGAGTCCCAAAATTTGCTTGCATTGCACTGCTTGAGGGGTACAACATGCATTCCGCTTTTTTTTTCTGTTCGTAACTGTTCTTTGTTTTCTCCCTTTTACGTTCATAACGTGTTACTTTTATTGAATGAATTGTTAAGTTTGAATTATTTTGATTGTATTGCACCGTTTAATTACGTAGTTTTTGTTATTTGATTAGTGTTAATTCTGCGATATTATGCCACAATTTGATTATTCATAGGACATCTTTCTTAAGTATATATGTTCATAGGTTAAACCAGTAGCATAAAATTAAGATAGTTTCAGCTGAAAGATGATGCTAAATCTTATTGCAAGTATGTTCATGGTTGGAGATCAGGAACAATTTTATTTTTTTTTGATAAAGATCAGAAACAAAATATTATATACATTTCTATTGATGCTTATCATTTAATTTAAATGTTTCGTCGTGTAACACGTTAATGCAAAAATGTAATGTTTCAAGGAAAAATTTTGTGCCCAAGCAAAAGCCAAGAAACATATCTATTGGTTAATCTAATAAAAAAAAAATCATGGTTAGTAAAATTGGTTAGTCTAATAAAAAAAATCCATGGTTAGTAAATTTTTGTGATCTTACGTTAATGCAAAAAATTTAAATATTTCATGATGGTTGTGCATAAAAAAAATTCAAGAAACATATCTATTGGTTAATCTAATAAAAAAAATCATGGTTAGAATTTTTTTTTTGATCTTACGTTAATGCAAAAAATTTAAATATTTCATGATGGTTGTGCATTAAAAAAAATTCAAGAAACATATATATATATTGGTTAATCTAATAAAAAAAATCCATGGTTAAGTAAAATTTTTTGATCTTACGTTAATGCAAAAAATTTAAATATTTCATGATGATTCTTCAAAAAAATATTTCATGATGGTTGTGTATAATGTTTTTTTTCAAGAAACATGTATATTGGTTAATCTAATAAAAAAAAATCATGAACAATAAAAAAAATATTTAGGTCACGAAATATTCAAGTATAGTTGTGCATAATTTTTTTTTAATATTTCATTGTTTCTCCAAAAATAACTGTTAATCTTATAAAAAAAATAGACAACCAAGGAAGATGGTTTTAACAAGTATCAGATACATATATATTGGTACGTGCAACTAATTAATATGTGCGAAGAAGCTGAATGTCACCAGTAAAGTGCAGTATGCACATTAATTGAAACAAAATGCTCTTTACATTATTGTGGGGCACAGAGCAATATATGTGTGTAGTCTAAAGGTTGGTTTCATCTATAGTTGTGTGCATTAAGAGCCCGTTTGTTATAGTTCTTTTTAAGGAAAAAATCATTTTTTTTAAACAAATAATCACTTTTAAGAGTTTTGCATTCGTTTGTTAATGATTTTAAAAAAAAAAAATCAGAATCTAAAAAAAATCTAAAAACAACTTCAAATGAAAAGCTGTTAAGAGCAGCTTCTAAAAAAATAGATTTTTTTTAGAGGAGAGAAAATATGATTTAAAAGATTAAACTAATTTTGTAACAAAAAATCTCTTTTATATAGTTGTATCAAACAAACTAGATTATTTGTTTAAAAAAAGTGATTTTTGTTACGGCAAACAAACTGTAAAATAGATTCTGATTTTTCACAAAATCTCTAAAGGGTCTGTTTGTTACGGATTAAAATAAAAGTAATTTTGACATAAAATAATTTAGAGATTTTAACCACGGGTCGTTGTCCTAGTTATTTTCAAAGGCTCGTATATCCGGATATATATATATATATATATATATATATATATATATATATATATATAGACACACACGCACACACACCTATTTTTCTCTTCAAAAAAAAACACACACCTATTTTTAGATTTAGGTTTCACGATTTTTGGATTTGAGAATTTTTCATATTCAGGCATTTATGAATTTTTGAATTTGTGAAGAAGATAAATAGGAAATCAAAATGCTCTCGATGTAAAAAAGCAAAATGTTCCACGCGAAACGCTCAACGAAACTGGTAACGTATAAACAAAATTTGTTTCATATGACGTCCCATCAAAATGATCAAGTAACAATGTCGTTTAACATGACATCTCAACAAACCTAACATAACTAATTGATAGATGAAACGTTTTTAATGGACGCTATTCAATTTGTTCTATAAATTTGCTATGTCGTGAATCATGGGTCTCAGACACTCACAATTTTGGGAACCAATTAGGTTATCTACTCCAAAAAATTACGATTACTAGACCATTGACCCGTGATGTCGCACGGGTCATACCGATGAATATATAAAGCGTTAATATGTATGTGAATAGTTTAGTTGAATGGAAAAAATAGTATAATTCAATTCATAACATTAATTGCCACAAACGTTTGTACTGTACCATATTAAAATATTTCCATGACATCGACCATGGTACCTTAACATAACATATGAATTTAATTGCATAGTTTATTGAAGAAAAGAAAATCCGATGTTTGTCGACATATAAACAGTACCAATATGCAATAAAATATGTGCTTAACATTTACAGGGAAACAATGGTATTTCTTCTTATATCGATGGAAAATATAATTATTTTATGACAGTTTAGGATATAGAGAAGTTTCATTAAAGTGTTAAATATGTGTTTTATAGTCAATTATCGACAGTAGTATGACCCGAGGGCTATCATTATTAAAATTAGGCAAACACAAAAAACCACATACTTTGCTAAACAATAGACTTCACATAGCAAGAACTTATTACAGTGTTTGGAACATGGAAAAGACTTCGTAAATTTAAATCTAAAAAATAGAAGGATTTGATAAAAGCAAACACTTGCAAGGTTCTTAAGCAATTAAATAAATAATTTACTAACGATTGACATGTCGATAAGCTGAAACATTTTGATAAGGATGAAACAATCCAGTAACGATTTAATTTAATATTCCTTCCCAAAAAAGTAGGTTAAACGATTCAATTTTGTTACGTGCGTTTTGTTGATTCGTTTCCATACATTTTGTTTTCCATAAAAATAGGATAATCAGTTTGGAAACGATTTTGTTTTGTTTTTCATAAAAATAGGATAATTAGTTTAGGTTGGAGGAAAATAGGCTACAGAATTAGGTTAAGAATTAGGATTGACATTTTGCATAAATTAAATATAGAGTTAATATAGTAAAGTCAGGCGAAAAAGTTAGGCTAAATCTAGGTTAATATTGCGTCACAGGTTGACATTTAAAAATAAGAGATAAAAAATAGGTTTGTTTTGTTTTTAATAAAAAATATGGTAATTAGTTTAGTTTAGGTTTCATAAAAAAATTAGGGCACAATTTTCATAAAAAATAGGGGACGACTTTTTTTGTTTTTAATAAAAAATAGGTTTATTTTGTTTTTCATAAAAAATAAGGTAATTAGTTTAGTTTAGTTTTCATAAAAAAATAGGGGTCGATTTTCTTTTGTTTTTAATAAAAAATAGGTTTGTTTTGTTTTTCATAAAAAATAGGGTAATTAGTTTAGTTTAGGTTTCATAAAAAAACAGGGGTCGATTTTCTTTTGTTTTTAATAAAAAATAGGTTTGTTTTGTTTTTGATAAAAAAAATAGGGTAATTAGTTTAGTTTAAGTTTCATAAAAAAATAGGCGTCGATTTTCTTTTGTTTTTAATAAAAAGTTATGTTTGTTTTGTTTTTCATAAAAAATAGGGTAATTAGTTTAGTTTAGGTTTCATAAAAAAATAGGGGACGATTTTCCTTTTGTTTTTAATAAAAAATAGGTTTGTTTTGTTTTTCATAAAATATTGGGTAATTAGTTTAGTGTAGGTTTCATAAAAAAATAGGGGACGATTTTCGTTTGTTTTTAATAAAAAACAGGGTTGTTTTGTTTTTTAATAAAAGTAAATAATAGGAGGATCTGTTTATTTTGCAGAAAAACTAGGAGTATTTGTTTATTTTGCAGAAAAACTAGGAGTATTTGTTTATTTTGATGGAACGATTTGTTTATTTGTATTTTTATAACAATTAACATTTTGTTTAAATTAAATAGGGTTATTGTAGTAAAATTAAGCAGAGAATTTATGGTAAATCTAGGATAAAATATTCTTTACGGGTTAACATTAAGTAATAAGAGATTTCTCACCCTTTCCCCCTAAAATAAGACATTATATCGGAAGCACGTTTTCAGTAGTGTATTTCATATACCGTCGTACAAATTTGAGCATATAAGGGGTGAGATGAGCAATCATTAAATAGGAGAGATGGGCCGTTTTCCTTTTCTATTAAAGCCCAAACCCGTTTTGGATCCATAGATTTAAACCCTAATCTCTTGCCTCAAACTCTTCGTTCTCTCTCTCGAATTTGTAGGGATCTTGTTCCAGCTTCGGCTTCAGTTTCGCTGCGATTGGGTGCTCAAGCTGTACTCTTTCTGGTATGGCGTACATAGAATCATCGCATACTGCTTAAATTTTAATTCAATTCATGCTTCTATTGAAATTTGAACGTCCCCTTTTGGAATTAGGGTTTTGAGATAAATTTGATCTCATTTCCATCGGTGAGCTCCAAGTTTGATTTTTTTTACAATTCGCAACTTGGGTTTTGCCTGACCCACCTTGTTTGTTATTGGGTGCATTTTCTGAAGACTCTTCTTAGTAATCACGTTAGAATTTTGAATTTTTGTTATTCTGTATATCTTAGTTATTATTGGAAGATAATCTCCAATTTAGGTGACTTGGTTGTGTATTTCACGGCGTGAAATCTCCTTACGAGGTTGAAGAAGCTGGTAAAAGGGGGGTAGGTAATGGTTCTAGTTAAGGATTTGTGAATTGTAAAAGGGTAATTCAGATTGTGAGGTGAGGGTATAGAAATACCAGTACATGTCCCGGACAATAAGTAGCTAAAACAAGCGTGTATAAAATCAATAAGGGGTTATGTTTACACCCGAGGCGCTAGCTCAGTGGTAAGAGCTTAGCCTTGTAATCAACAGGGACACGGTAGTAGAATGGCCATTAGTCCTAGTTTAATCAATGAAAAAAGGGGGTAATGTTAGGGTTTGATTTGTCAAAGCGGTTAAAAGAGAGATGAGTAAGGTAACTTGTTGAGTATATGTCGATCATAATTTGATCTCATGACACAAATGCTTTCTTTATGATAGATGACAAGCGCTTGGACAAATTTGAGCTTTGCAATCAAACATAGGGAATATAGAGTGGGAGTGGGAGAATCGGGGTGGAGTTGTGGTTATTTTTTTAAATAATTGGAGATTTTTCCTCACTCTCAGAAGGATTATGCTTGCTAATTTTCTGGAAAGGATGAGGAGAGCAAATTTATTTTCAATATTGTTATAGCTTTGGAGCATCTTTGGAGCAAATGAGCAATGGAGCTTGTGGAGCACGGCTCTCTTCAAGGATTGCTCTCTTGGTTTGCTTCATAGTTTTGGTTTTATTTACTTTTGTTTGTGTAATCATTAGAATAATGATGATAGTTAGACGTTTCAGGTTTAGGTGTGGCTTCAGACAGTAATTGATTTCTACTTGCTGATGAGCTTCCATTATTTTTTGTAGAAGAACTGTACAATTTCTCCAATCAAATATGAGTAGTCGCTTTTCTCGCACAATCTATGTTGGCAACCTGCCCGCTGATATAAGAGAATCAGAGATTGAAGATCTGTTCTACAAGGTTTGATCTGCGTACTTTTCTTGTTTTCCATGTTATGGTGCTTTCAGTTCATGATATTTTGTGTTTTGTTCAATTTGTTTGGCTACTGAATTTTTCTATCTCCTCCTGTTGTCTGGAACCTACCTTTACACCATTGGGAGTTTTGTACAAAAAATTTCCTTACTAAAACCTGCATTTCTACTTCTCTATTATTTTTGTTTAATTACTGGAATTCAATTACAATCCAGTTAACCGATTAGTGAATGTCATTAAACATGATTCAATTTAGATGATAACAGTTAATGGGAAAAGGTTTTGGTAGTTGTTTGTTGTTTTAACCGACAAGCAGATAGTTTGCATTACTCAATTCCTATGACTTATGAAGGATAACGAATCATATATTCTTAACTACCCGCAGCCATGTATTTTTTTATGTTGACCTCCTTTTCCTTTGAATGGACTATAGTTTACTTAGCTTTGTTAACTTGGATTTAGATTTTGCCCTTGGTTATATCTGTTGCTTGATTCTTATCTTATATGTAGTTTCAAGGGTCAAATGTGTGCAGTTGATTTTAATGACTAACATAGTCATGTTACAATGGTTTTCCATTATTCCCTTAACAGTATGGCCGCATAATGGAAATTGAATTGAAGGTTCCTCCTCGCCCACCATGTTATTGTTTTGTCGAGGTATTTATAGTTACTCTCTTCTATACTTCTGTCTTGGCGATGCTCTATACCCTTTTTCTCACTTCTAGATTACTTGTATTTTGGCTTGGTAGTTTGACAATGCTCGAGATGCTGAAGATGCAATTAGGGGTCGTGATGGTTACAACTTTGATGGTTGTCGATTAAGGGTAAGGGACTGTTCCAACTTTTGTCTTGTGAGGTGAAAACTTTCTTCGGAATGCCTATTCTGCTCTTGCTGTAGGTGGAGCTTGCTCATGGAGGCAGAGGGCCATCATCAAGTGACCGACGTGGGTATGGTGGTGGCGGTGGCGGTGGTGGCAGAGGAGGTGGCGGTGACGGTGCTGGTGGGGGCCGTTTTGGCGTCTCTCGCCATTCTGAATTTCGAGGTGTGTCTATTCAGGGATTCCTTTTTCGATATAAAAAATGATAGGCAACATATGCTGAATGGTATTTTGTAATCAAATAAAAAACGTGGAATTTCATTTTTTGTTTTCATTTAGGCTGTTCACCCATTAAGCTCTGACTAATATCATATTTATCACTCTTTAAGTAAGAATTAAAATTTTCTTTCAAAAAGGGAATTTGAATTTCCCCGATTCATGGTATTCTAAGATTTTTCATGCTGAGAACTCTTGAACCATTGTCCATGACTCTTATCTGCATATTTATGAATTTGAAATTTTCAAAAACTGTGATTCATAATTTACAAGTGATATTTGTTCTACGTTTTTGCATATTATTGCCATTCAGCAATAGTTATTGAAGATATTTTTGTTTTCTAAATTTTCGTGATTTTCTATACACCATAGTATCTTAGTCTTTCTTTTTTGTTTACTACAGTTATCGTTCGTGGACTCCCATCTTCTGCATCCTGGCAGGATTTGAAGGTATCCAAATGTTCAAACTGAAAAATAACAAATGAGAGATACTCAAATCATCACCACAACACCTACAATTCTAATATTTGGTTTCAGGATCATATGCGAAAAGCTGGTGATGTTTGTTTTGCTGAAGTTTCCCGTGACAGTGAAGGTACACATTCGTTTTGGTTTGTGTTTTGCATTATCTTTATCAGCTTTTTACCTTTTCTATATTTATGCTGTTGTGTGGTGCATGTTTTGTATTTTCTGCTCTATCTGAGTGGCGTTAAAGAAACCAAGGCCTATTAAAAGATAAATAACTTGGGTTGAAGATCACCTCTGTTTTGTATTAAATTAATTTATTAATATTTTTATGGCTTGAGGCTCCCCTCAGATGGAAATCACAATTGGTATGTACAGAGTAACATGATCAGCCCCACAGCTGGTCAGTCTTGCATTAGTGACCAATGACCATTGTAGTAGACATCGCTTGTGCGTCTACATGTAGACCTTTTCTTCTCAATTGTTTTAGTGCAAGGTCTCATTTTAGCTTAGGGACTAAGTCTGCGGAGTACCAGAATAAGCCTGTGATATCAAATGGCTATTTCTAACTTTCTATTTTCTGGAGTATTGTCCTTTTGCATTATCTTTTTGTGCTTGCAATATAGTTATAGTTATCATTTCTTCCACTCAAACTGCTCTTTTCTGCTCAGGGACTTTTGGCCTTGTTGATTACACTAATTATGATGACATGAAATATGCTGTAAGTGTTTCATTTTGATGAGTTATTCCCAGATTTATACGATATTCCCCTTCCATATGTTTTCTAACATATTTTCTTTTCCACAGATTCGGAAGCTGGATGACACCGAGTTTAGAAATCCTTGGGCGAGATCATATATTCGGGTACCAGATCTGTAATAACATTTATAAAATTTATTCATTGCAGCAGATCTTACAAACTTTTGCATGTTTAACGATCATGCACCCATATTTGTCTTGTCTTTGTTTCTTTTTCTATAAAATGAAGTTGCTTGTGTCACTTGATGTTTGAGTGCAGGACTATTTCACTGTTTGTATGAGAAGGATTATCTGGAGAATTATACATAATTAAAAGTATTATCTTGCAGGTGAGGAAGTATGAGAGCAGTCGTTCAAGAAGCCGCAGCAGAAGCCCCAGCAGGAGCAGAAGTCCGAAAAGGGCCAAAAGGTATTTTGACTTTCTGATGTTGGCTTGTGCGACACTGTCATGTCTTTTAGGCATACTTATTATGGTAAATTGTGTTATTTCATTCTGCAGTAGATCTTTGGAGCGATCTGTGTCTAGGTCACGGTCTCTTTCCAGATCCAGATCAAGATCAGCATCACCAATCAAGCCTGCCAGGTATATATAGTTATTAGACATGGTTGTATTTTGTAAGTTTGTGCAAATCCACTGTTTTTATGCACTTGAATTGTTTATCCAATTACAGGCCAAGATCACCATCACGTTCAGCGTCTCCGCGATCACCACGCCAGGTATTTAAAGCTGATTATATGATTCAGAATTTCCGAAGGTTTTTTTCATAATAATAAAGAATGGAACATGAGATAAAATTGAAAGCATTTCCGTTAAATCAAATATATATTAAAGGAATTAACCTGTATTTAACATTTTCCTTCTCCATCATGTTCTCACTTTAGAGCCAATATTAAAGAAAGTAGGAACAATTGAATTTGTGGATGTTATTCAAAGCACTCAAGTGAGGATGAACATCTGGGTGATAAATTTATTTCCTAATTTTTTTACCAGAACAGAGTAGTAATTTACACAAGTTTTAGGCTATGCTTGCCTGTTTCTTTTGCATACTTGTTATAGAAATTTGTGATGTTCGTCCTAATGAAGCATGGATTTTTTTTGCAGGTTCTGTCTGGTAGCGGTTGATTTGATGTCAAATGCAGGCGGATCTCTGAAGCTCCTGCATTATTCTGGGATATTGGAATTATGTTTTAGTTGATTTGAATTATTTAATGGATAATTATGTACCGGAGTTGTTTTATTGGTTTTTCAGTTTGGTTACTCTATAGGGCGCTTAAACTAGACTAGACTTGCTGCTACCATTTTGGTCTTTTTTGTCTATTAAACATGAATGTTGGATATTTGCCTGGCTATTGTCCTTTTCAACACAAGGTACCTATAAATACTATTAGCATTTGGAGACATTTTTAAGTTTTACAAGAATTAATAAGCGATTGTTTAGAGTGGTTGGTAAGTAATGTTATATCAACTTGCATACCCTACTGTGATTTTGCTAAATTTCAATTTTGTTTGTTTGTTTTTATTTTTAATCACCTTGCCATTGATGTCCTCAGTATGATGAAAATCATACTTCAATACAGATTTAGGTTGTAATGCTTAGGGCACTTGCTCAGATTCGAATTTGTGACTTTCTTCGGTGGTGTTTGTGATTTCGTTTATAAAGACATAATTAAAACATTATAAATCACAGTACTAAACATCCGAAACATGATTGGTAGCAGAGGTTCGTGAAAGGACCTTTTTTCAATGAACCAAATATTTGATGAAAGATATTCAACGCATAAGGTATGACAAAGATAAAAAAATTACAAATCACAAAGTAAATGACCAACATCAACAATTATAAATCTTAAAAAACTTTTTAACGGTGGTACGACAATCACCTATCCTTCCCACCTACTCAAATAATCTACAAACCTACGCAATAATTATATCTTAAAAAACTTTAAACAGTGGTTAAGGACAATGAGCTATCCTTCCAACAAATATTTTCTTACAATTCTTTTACAATTTACAATGTCACTAATGATTAATTTAGAATATTACTTAATCACCTTTGAAACTTTATCGAAAAAATATTTTATTTTTATTGCCTCATAGCAAGTAGCACAAGAAAAAAATATAGTAGCAAGTGTATTCAAAGATTCTGATAAGTCATAAACAATTAACAAAACTCACGAGGAGTCTTTCTTTAGCGGAACAATTCATACCGCAGATTAAATTCTAACTTGAAGATTTTAAAATAAACTGAGGAGCTTGCACCCCGTTTAAGTGGTTGGCTTCAAATTCTGATTTCTGAATCTGAATCATGTGAATAAATAAAAAATTTAAAAAGTGATTGGTAATACAGATAACCATAGATCCTTCACATCTTAGTAAAGAAAAGTTAAACAAAAAAAAAACAGATGAATAATAAACAAAAAAAAATGTTTTTATAACTTTAATTAGGAATGGAATTGTCGTTTCAGTAAATGATAGATGAACATCCAGCTTTTGACGTCCATATGATATAATGATTAATCAAATTTAAAAATATGATTAGATTGGCTAAATATACGTTTAATTTAGTCTCGACTATTGTGGTTAATTCATATAAAATAAACATAATTTTTAACGTGAATTGAATTACTATCTTTTAATTCGTGATTAATCAAATACATCATGCTTGTGTGAAACAAAAAAATATTATGTGTATATTTAGACTAAATTACACTTTTTGACCATTTATATTATTTTTAAATTTTGTTTTGGTTCCTTAAGTCTATTTTGTTTCATTTTGATCCCTTAAACTACAAATGTTATAATATTTGATCCTTAATTTTTTTCTTTTCCTTTTAGTCCTTTAAGCTATAAATGTTATACACTTTAGTCCTAATAGAAAGAACATAAATGTTTAAGTTCGTAACCTAAAAGATCGAATTATCTAATATTTATAAATTAAGTGATCAAAATGAAACCAAAAAAACTTAAAGATCAAGTTTTCTAACGTTTATAATTTAAAGGACTCAGTATAGATAAAAAAAAAAAAAAACTTAAAGAAAAAAAGA
>Ga0228710_1006511_pt1 | contig 17654 bp, 6 predicted proteins | sample MedpolnodulmetaG_FD_177995 | JGI IMG/M metagenome (GOLD analysis project Ga0228710, IMG submission 177995) | Root nodule microbial communities from Medicago polymorpha collected in Santa Monica, California, United States - pink nodules | ecosystem: Host-associated > Plants > Roots > Nodule...
AAATTCAATTTTTCTTCCCCACACTAACTTGGTGAAATATTCTAATTATTGTGTTTTTTGACTTGCCTTCATGCTGCTTTTTGTTGGCGTGGTCCTCCTTCAAGAATTCCTTGAGTTTGTTATGGAAACCTATGGATGAGAGACATAGAAGAGGCTAAAAGTTGCATAATGGAGAATGGCATAAAGATGTTCATGTACTTGTATTTATACTGTAAAGAAGAATAAAAAAGAATGAATACCAATGAGATAAGTTGTTAGTTGTATCACATATAATATTAGACCTGCATCATCAATTGTAGAGTATATAAATGCATAATACAGACATGAAGTAAAAAGAAGCATAAATTTGCTTGCAATATGTGATGGCAAGGCAAGGCTCTTGCCCTTAAATACTACTTGAGGGAACAGAAAGGGCCTTGGAGCGTGAGAGAGAGAAAAAGCCTTGGAGAGAAAGAAAGGCCCTACGCTGCAATGCAAATTCTGGCACCTGCACCACTGCACATTCACCTGCACCACTGCACTTGCACCTGCACCACTACTCTTGCACCTGCACTGGCACCTGCTCTGCCTTTATTTTTTCTTCCTAATATAACCATTGAAAAGACAGGCAAAATAAGGAGAAGAGCGGATTTGGCTGAAAGGGGAAAGCACAGTAAAATCTGAAGCTTCTCCATTGTAAGATTTATAGATACTGCTAGTTAATTGGATTACTGAATTTTGGTTAAAATTTATTTTAAGTCATTTATCTTTTTGTTTTAAAAGCAAAGCGAATTGCATGAAGTATAATATATATTTAAACTCAATGCAACAAATAATGATAGCCTCTTTACATGGAAACTAACACATTACATCATAAATTCAGAGGTACAAAGATTACTCTATCATGAATCCAAACACCAATTATTCCTGCACAATTTGATCGATGCTTTGTTTGCTTACGATTAAAGTTTTTTTTTTAATTGTGAAATTTCCCTTGCATGAAGTTCTCTATAGTCCAGTGGAGTTTCCAACTCCACCTTAAGTTGCTCAGTTCAAGCTTTTTTTTTTTTTCAAACTAAAATCCAGACCTAAAGATATGTAGTGTCTAATCTCGATCCAACAGTTACGATGTGGTTACTACGTGAATGAAGGATTTTGTGTTTGCAGGGAATTTGGATTCTACATATTAGTAATTTTGATCGTCTCTGTTAAGTAGATCACATATTAGTATTTTTCATATTGTAGTTCCAGATCAAGATACATTCATTCAAGATTCAGATATACATGCAAAGTAAATATATTAATATTAATCAAAGTTTGTAAGCATCCTTACAACAGTATCTTATTCTTGGAACCCTGTTGATCTCTCTATATATAATATGGTTACGAGGAGAGCTAGATATTATTTATGCAGATATCATTATTGATTTAGTGATGACAATAATTATATTATACATAGCCTTTTTCATCAGGCAGGACTCCTCTTTCATCAGGCAGGACTCCATCTTCAAGACCTTCTTCAACTGGTCCAGTACTAGGCAGTCCTCCATCTCCTCCTCCACCAGGAACTTCTGCACTAACGGGTTGATAGCCGTCTCCACCGGAATTCACACCACCAGGATATTCACCAGGCAGTTCTCCAAGTACTTTTTCATCACCCAAATTTCCTTCATCTGGTACACCACGAAGTCTTCCAGGCAGTCCTCCAAGAAGTCCTCCAGATCCAGTGGTTTGTGGAACTGGAAGGTGATCACCTTGGGGTTGATAGCCACTTTCATCACCAGAATAGGGGTATTGATCAGGACCAGAATCACGATTGTCATAGAGTTTTCTAGTCGCAGAACACATGCTTAAGCCCAACAACACAAAGAAAGCAATGCTTAGAACTTTCGAAGTTGCCATATGAAATGTGTTTGATTCTTACACAACCGAACTGTGGTTTCAAGATTCATGAGAAGGGTATTTATAGGAATGAAATTGGCATTTTGTGATGCCTTGTCTTGCGGAAGTAATAATTAATACTACGCTTTTTTTCTTCTTTCTTCTCAATAAATCTTTGCGTTTGCTATACATTTTCTAACACATTCTTATTTATCTGTTAAAATTCATATAAACGACATTAAATCATGTGGGTCGCATAAAATTTTGGTGGCACAATTATAAATTTCAACTTATAAAAGAGACTGCGATGAAAAATGTGTGTTAGAGTGTCATGTCAACATTAATTATTGTTTGTGGCTTAAATGCACTTTTGACATCGTTTAGTTTCTCATTTGTTTATATTTGAACCTCTAATTTCAATTGCACAATTTCAAGGATTGATATTTAACCTCTTTTTCTACGTAGACTTTGTTTGGCAATGCCACATTTTAAGCTTATAGCTTATAAGCTCAAATGACCAAAAAAGGACTCGTTTGGTAACATTTTTTTATCACTAGTTTATAGTTTACTTTTACTAGTTTATACTAACTTATATTGATTAGCTAATTCAACTTAAAGGTTATAACTTATCTTTTTTCCTCAATTTTACCGCTCACATCTTACTTGAAAAATAAATGAATATTAATCAAATATATCCTTTTAATGTCATTTCTTGTTCATAAACTAGTCCAATCGCCAATTTTACTAAACACTACAAATTCAACCAGGTAGCTTATCCACTATAAGTAAGCTAGCTTGTCATTTATTTACAATTTTTGAATTACACTCCCCTCCCCCAATAGATCCTTAAATTACTCTCTCATCCTACTTTCTATTAAAATATACACTACACTTCCTTAATAAGTAAAAAACGAGAGTAAATTATGATATCATATCCTAAGAGATGCTTTAATTACAATAGTCTCCCTTAATAATTAAATATGTACTATATTTTATTCAATTTTAACTTAAATAAATATCTTTAGGATATCCATTAACTTCAAACCACCATTTAAGAAAAAAAAAATCACTTTTTTTTTATAATTTCAATGTCTTTGATAATTAAATTTTAAAATTTTATTATTGATTTAATTATTTAAATATAAAATTCATTTTTAAATAGTCATATTTTACCGGTTTTAGTAATTTGTGCATTACTTTAATTTTATTTTGTATTGCTTCCTATTTATACTATTTTAAACTAGATGTTAATGATATTGTGAGTTAAAAATAAAGAAAAATATACATTTGTATTTTAATTATATTAAAGAGGATGTGTAATATTCCATTTTATTTGTACTTTTTGTTAGATTTTTGTCGCTAGATTGCTAGAAATAAAATTACTATTAATAAAAGAATAATTATTGGTCAAACTTTACTTCGATTAAACTCAAAATTGTTAGGGACCTCTTTTCTGAAAACCAGAGGGTTAACATCAGAAAAATACTATTAATGAAGAAAATTTATATTTTAAAATAAGAGGGGAGAATAATGTAATTCGAGCTTCTCTCGAAAAAAGGAAATGCAATTTTTTATATTATGTTATGCGTAAGAGTGGAGGAAATGTATGTTTTAACACAAGTGTTAGGTCACATGGGGAGCTTGATGGACCATCCACATGAGGCAAGAGCAGCCGAACAAGTGAGTGAAACACCACACTTTCACACAAAAAAAAAAAAGCAAATGTTTCTATGAGTCTGCTCACTTATAAAGTGCTTAGCATCTATATTTTAAATGATTTGAGACTTCTAGCTCATACTTTTAATCACAACAATCTCCCCCTCAAGTGTGAGTCCATCAATTCATGATACCCTCAAGCGGAAGTTGTGTCATCTACATGCACTTGCACTTGTACTGTTGTTGCTAGAGGCACCAATGGAACCCGCCACCCGAACACCCTTGGTCAGGAAGACTTTCGACACAAGGAGCCGTTTCAACCCTTGTCAAACCACGTATTTCATACCATTGTTGGGTCACCAATGGAGCCTGGGGACTACCCTCATTAGGCAAAAGAAACCACAAATGAGAGAGACACCACACTTTTATCCAAAATCTTAAGGCAATGGGTTTATGGGTCCTCTATCTTATAATGTGCTCAACCTCTACTTTACCAATGCACTTAAGACTTCCAACTCATACTTGCTTAGGGATGGAAATGAGTTAGGCTGGGCCGGGCTTTGTAAGACGTAAGACTGGCCTACTTAAAAAATTGCAGGCCTGACCTTTTTAAAGCCTGATGAAGTCTGAAAGCATATTTAAAAACCTATTTTACACTAAGGCTTATCAACACTTATAAACGTACTACTAAATATGTCAAAACTTATGAAGGCTTAAAGCACACGAATATGTTTGCTACTAAAAAACAAAATTTTACGAAGGTTTAATCACACAAATGTATCTGCTACCAAATAATAAAATCATATGAAGTCTTGAGTTTATAAAAAAAAAACTTCAACGATATGAATAATATAAGATATATTATATACATAGAGCTTAATAGGCCAACCTGATGGGCTTATTAGGCTTTTTGTGAGCCTCAACTTGGTCAATTTAATTAAATAAGCTTTATAAAAAGTTTGAATAAGCTTTATAAAAAGTTTGAGCCTGCCTTTTTATTAAACAAATTAGGCCGAGTTAGATTTTAAATAGATTAGACCATAGACCTCTGTCAAATGGTCTGACTTGTTTTCATCCCCATACTTGGTACATGATAACAAGAGGGGAGGTGGTGTGGAGTGCAATTCAAGTTGGGAAATGTAATTTACTTACTAGACAACTTGAAGAACATTGATTTAAAAAAATAAAGGCAGGTCACACTAAGTCTCCAAACCCTATTCTCTAACTCTAATATTCAATTTGTCTATTTTACCCTTATTTTACAACTTAATTCCAATTTTGTCCTCTCATTCATAATAAAATCATATTGAGCTCATTTTGTCCATAAGGTAAAGAATGAAAACAAAGGTTTCAATGATGGAGAGACAATAACATTGAATTGATTAAATGGATATATTCAATTGCTTAAGAATGAAATATTAGTATTAAAAACAAAATATTTTACTTCAATTTGCAGAGCCGGCGGTCTAGTTACTTTTTTATTTTGGCCAACTACAATCATCCACATTTTAATATAATTGTAAAGTTATTACATCTGGGTCAAAATTGGTATGGGCCTAGTAACAAAGAGATAAATATAAGGGGTGAAAATTGCGTAATAAAATTAAGAAGTCTGCATAAAAGTTAAAAATTAAGAAGTCTGAAATGAAAAAAAATTGAAACTAGAGAGATCAAAAGTGTATGTTATACTTTTTTTAATTTAAATTAAGATTTTTTTTAACCAAAAAACATTTAGATGTGATGATACTACTCTCTTCTATTTTAACCAAAGTTCTGGGTTCGCATCCAATTTTGAGGATGCAACCTCGTTAAACCTTTTAGGGACGGTTTGCCGTTCATTTGGGTCCGAGAAATCTTGAGGAGTAAAACTTTTAGGGAGAATTTGTCGTTAATTTGGGTCTCAGAAATCTCGAGAGATTAGTATATACAGTTGCGCTCGAAGATATTCAATCTACAGATGAAAAAAAAACTTTCTTTTAAGGAAGCAAGAACTTGTTTTTTTAAAGAAAATGATAACTTGTGCCTTTAGAGACATGTTAATAATTCCACTAATAGAAATTATGTATTGAAAATTATGTTTATTTATTGCTCAAAATGTTTAATATTAATTTTTTTCAATAAATTCTTATCATTAATGGAGTGACATTAATGCTTAACATGTGTCATAAGGGCACAAGTTAGCATGAATATTTGTTTAATGGTGGAAGCAAAAACTTGTTATTAATGTAAACCTAATTAACTTCCAGCTCTTGTTTCCGTGTAGTGATGAATTTTCGAATATTAAGTTTTACACGCTATGCAAACATTAATTCACTATTATAGCTGGAAATAGCATATTTGTTTGTGTAATACACAACAATTAAAAAAAATTGGTATCCGACTCAAAGATGAACTAATTTGAGGTGTTTAATTTCATTGTTCATCTTATGAGGACTCTATTTAAAATTATAACAAAACTTTTTATGGACTAGCCACCAAAATTGACATAAGGTGATACTGAAACCTAAAACCTTGAGAGAAACATATTCTCAAGTCTTAAGAAAATATCATTAGACCAACCCAAATAGGTCTAATACACAACTTGTTAATGATTGTTATAAATTAATACTCCACACGTCTCTTATTATAAGAACTTTAGCATAATTAAGGGTAGTTAGAAAAGTTGTTGGAGTAATAAATATGTCTAATATATGTTATATTTTTTTTTTTGGTTACATGTGTTATATTTTATTATTTATCCTATATTATAATTATTAATATCTTAAGAGAGATAAAATATTTTTATGTTTTTCAATGTAAATTAAATAAAAATATTTTTGTAAAGAAATCATTAATGCATGTGAAATTTTGTAAATGGTCTTATATTAAAGAGAAATAAAAATTCGAAAAAGTGTCTTATAAATACGAAAAGAGGGAGTAATCGTGTTATTTTTGTGCTAACTCTCTGATTTCATGAGAAGAGGCTTCTGATAGTAAATAGAAATAAAAATTCAAAAAAGTGTCTCATAAATATGAAAAGAGGGAGTAATCGTGTTATTTTTGTGCTAACTCTCTGGTTTTATGGGAAGAGGCTTCTGATAGTACATAGTTTGGCCTATTATTCAATAAAGTTTGATAAACATTTATTTTATTTATAAATGGAATTTGGGTTCTCCCAAACAATTTGTCTTTTGATGAAGCTCGTTAACCACTTAAATTCAATCATTTGATTAGAGAAAAATATTGTAATACTTCTTGTCTAAGTTTATTGTCAAAAAGAAATCATGTTATTATTTTCTATTTCGTATTGATGATAATGAATTGATGTTTCATAAGGATAATTTGTAACTCTCACAAAAGGATAAATTAGTAAATTTATTATTTTCTTTTATATATTCTATTTTTTTTGAAGAGGTATATATATATATATATATATATAATATTCTTAGTTTGTATGAACTTGTTAGATAACACAATAATTGTGGGACGATGCTTCAAATTGGCTATGCTGGGGTGTATTGATAAGAATCTTAAGATATATTAGAGGAGATAATTTTGATGGCCGACTCTATATATCTATATTTCATAATAGAGCTTCTTCAATTAAGTGATATTAAAAGGTTTTAAATTTTTTTCAAATATGATGTTATAGGGACTAGGGTTGAATTTGTGAGGCAGTAGTAAATGTATACACTACATCTTTGAAAGATCTCTCAATTAAACATTACTCCCTCTGCCCAAAACAGGTGTTGTATTTGATAATTTTACACAGATTAAAGTGATACGATAAATAAAGGAAATAGTAGTTATTTTATAAAATTATCTTTATTAACTATGTTATCCATCTCAAATATAATTCGTTTTAGCCATTTAACATAAATTAAGAAATATAGGTCGATCTACATAGATAGCTATTCTTTTGGTGATCCCATCGAGCTTGAATTTGATATTGCTCCATTTATCATCCATTTATATGAGAGATAGACACAAGAGATAAGTTAGTGATTTAGTGGATCCCACTAAGCTATATTTGTGTATATCTCTCTCATAAATAAACAATAAATGGAGTCCCATAAAACACTGAGCAAAACAATAAATTTATAGTTATATGATTTTTTGTTATTATCTTAGTTTCAGATATAACAAGAAACTAATAGCATCTAAGTACAATTTTTTTTTCTTTCAGATTTGCAACGCTCCCCGCTTCTACACGTTTTTTCTGTGTTTCCAAAAGGATCATGGTTTAGCCCATAAAACACCAAGTGAGTTTTTGTGTTTGTAGTTTTTTGGCTTAATTACATAATTAAATGGCCACTTAAATAATTATGAGGTTTCAATATGGTCCCCTTGTTAATTTTCGTCCCATTCTAGTTCCATAAGTTACCTCAGTTAGTCAAGTTTGTCCAATTCTATTAACTATTAACCTCAAATGTCTAATGTGGACATACATTGTGATTGTAGGTGGTCCACCAAATACCTCATTAATTTGTTTAGTTTAAACCATTTGATCTTTTTTTTATTTATAAAAATACAACTGTTAGATCGTGCATGTCTACTATATCTAATCGTGCACTCCCACTACCTAATTGTTTTCCAGCTTTATTCATTGTCTTCCCTCATTCTCTTCATCATATTCATCACTATCTTCATACCTTCATCAACAAAAACTCAGAAAAAAAAAATCAAAAAAGTAATTTTTTTAAAACAAAATCCATAATCATCAATTTTTTTTAAGTGTAAAATTCAATTTACTACAAATGCAATTATTCAATTTACTACAAATGCAATTATTCACTACATTTTCATTTATTCACTTCCTCTAAGATTCCAAACAACAATAGAATAGAATTCCATTGATCCACCATTTGTCTTTCCGTGGCATACTTTCATACTTCAATATACATGGCGTCTTTCATACAATAGTAGTCTAAAATAAATCACTCTGCTAGCCATTACAATACCCGTATCATTTCACTTCAGGGGTAATTTCCTTCGGCGTTTTCGCCACAATGGAAAGAGCATGAAGCCCAGATTTCAACTCATCATCAAGAACCTCATAAGCCATACAATGTCGTTTAACAAGACTCACTCCTTCGAATTTCTCCGAAACGATTTTCAAATTGAAATGGGTTTCTTGCTCAGAAGATTCTTTCATTGATATGTGATCCGCGTGTTGATACAACACGCCGTGTAGCTCTATGACGGTGGCTGAAAGGGAGGATTGGAGTTTTGTTTTGATTCTGGTGGCGCGTGAGAGTAGTGTGGTGGTGCTGCGGAAACTCATTGTGGGGTGGAATGGGGTTTGTGTTGGTTAGGGTTTTTGGAATTGGGGATAGTGTTGTAAGGAATTCTGATAATCCTCAATCAACAACAACAAGATCTAACAAACCATTATAGATTTTGTTGATTTGACAAGATTGAGAGAAGAACACTGATTTTATCAAGGTGGTTAATGTTTTAGATTTCTTTTCTTGGTTTGATGTTGAATGTGATGAATTTTTCTGGGTTTGAGGATGAATGTGATGAATTTTCTAGATTTGATGATGAAGGGGATGATGTTAACGTTTTTTGATTAAAAACTGACAGAATGAATTTAAGTGGCAGACGAAGGTAACTTATGGGACCAGAATGGAGCGAAAATTAATAAGGAGACCATAATGAAAACTCATAATTAATTAAAGGTTCATTTATGTAATTAAGCCTAGTTTTTATCATAAATTTTTAAGAATCCAATGTCAGTAAGCTAACAAATGAAACTAAAACCGAGATTCATAGAATTGACCGGCCTTAGGATATGAATTTTATCAAATTGCAAAAGCTCATGATACAGTAGGCTTTTTTTAGTTACTAAATTAACTACGTAGTTTCTAATAGGCTAAATCACACCGGATGTCCTTTAAGTTATTTAATTATAACATGTTGGTCCTTTAAGTTTTTTTCGTACCACTTACGTCATTTAATTGTAACAAGTTAGTCTTTTAAGTATTTTTCGTACCACTTGGGTCCTTTAAAGTATTTAATTGTAACTTTTAGGCCCTAAATAAGTTACATTTTTAAGATCTGAAATCCCCCAAAATGTTACGGTTAAATAACTTAAAGGACCTAATTGGTTGGAAAAAAAAACTTAAAGGACTAATCTGTAACAATTAATTAACTAAAAGACCTAAGTGACAAAAAAACCTTAAATGAGCAATTTGCTACAATTAAATAATTAAAGGACATATGTCGTAATTTAGCCTTTCAATTATTACTTTTAACTTGTCAGGTTAATTTTTTTTTTCATCTTTCCTGATTATTTGGAGAATGCTAGAGTAGAGTGTTAGACATCATAAAAGGCCTCTGGCGAGAGAATGTACGGTGCTTCTTGTGGAAGCAGAAATCTAATTCAACGGAAGATTGTCGAGGTAGTTTTTAGTTGTTCTGCAAGTAGCTGGTTCTACCAATACGTTGTATATGAGCAATGAGAGAAAAAATTGTGCAGATCTTTAGGAATTATGGATTTAAGCATTTTTTTTATGTTATTTAATTACTTATATATGTTATCTTCCTATTTTTGCCCATAAGGAAGTTTTCACTTGTTTCTTGTGTTGTGAATTTTTATGTGCTTGTTATGAATGATAATTATATCGTTTGAATTTTATATCTAGACCACATAATACTTTGCTCAAAAAAAAAACGACCACATAATACTATAAGAGAATTCTAATTTTCTTGCTTTTTGTTTACTACAACTAAAAGGAACCAAAGTGACTACAAAACCTTGCCCAAGCATCTCTGATCAATATTCTCTCGTATTCTCTCCATCGTTGGTCGATCACGCACTCTCTATGTTTTTGTTTGATCTTGCTCTATCTCTCTCTTTTTCTCTGATTGATCTTTGAACTCATTCTGCTAAAATCAATGAAGTTTGACACATTTTTGTTTACTTACTATTTTTTTTCTTCCTTGCAAAATCAATCGAAGTCTTTTGGATGTTATTGAAAAAGGTGTATTTCACTTTTGTAGACTCATTTGTTTTTATAGGGTTAATAGTGATTTACCCCCTGTAATATAGGTCATTTCCGGTTTTACACCCTGTAAAATATATTTTTTTGATTTACCCCCCCGTAATTTTTTTTAGTTTTGATTTACCCCCTCTAATAGGTCATTCAAAAACGAATTTTTTTTTTCTTCTAGAAATTTTGGTTTTTGAATGACCTATTAGGGGGGTAAATCAAAAAAATATTTTACAGGATGTAAAACCGAAAATGACTTATATTACAGGGGGATAAAGCACCATTAAACCTTAATATTATAATTATGGTATATGTTGGAACAATGAATTTTGCTCTATTGTTTAATTTTTTGTCTGTTATTAACACAGGTGTTCTCAGTATTTCTATTTTATTATGTAATCTTTGTATCTTGACTGTGAAACAATGCATAATCATAAATAACTATGCAACCATATGCAGATATATTTGTTTAGAGTAATATTTCACAGTCTAGCATAATCAATTTTCGGTTAGATACAATAATAATATTAACAATAATAATCTATGTGAAATAGCTAGAAAATTGCTACGAATTTCCTAGGAAGATTCAGCTAGAGAATTACTATGAATATTTTGCGGCAAAACACAAACTTTTGAGCAATATTTTACCACATATTAGTTTGGAATTAATTAGGATACTTTTAATATTAGTTGCAAATTTGCTAGGAAATATTTCCTAGATAATTTGCCTCCAAATCCATGTTATGGTGAATCACTGATTTTCTTGTAGCATCGTTTTGTTTGTTTGAATGGGTTATTGGAAAGGAAAGCTTTTCCTAATCTTAATATTATGATGATGGGTTTGTAAGGATGTTATATGAGAATAATTTGTTTTCTATAATATGAACACATTAAATAAAATTAATTTTTAGGTTTAATCGATTATGAGCATTTGATTTGTTCCTTACAAGTTATTTCCAATTATTTCTCAAAGAAGTCAATGGTATATGGTTTTACAATCAAGATTGAAAGTGAGGCTGTTGTAATTTATTTGATATGTATGTTAATTTTCCCTAGTCAATTGGATTATGGCAAAAATACAACGTTTGATGGATGTTCATAAGAATGTTTCAACAATTATGTTTAAGATGTTTTGTGTGCTATCAAATGAGTAATCATCAACGATGGCTATCATTGCTTGGAGTATATGAAAGCGTCGTAGCCAATGTATGTGGGAATACAAGATTGATGATGTTGCTCAAATATCCATCAGGTGTGATATTGAGTTGATTAAGTGATAGCCGCCAAAAAGGAAAGCGCTACCATCGGGTCAGTGCAGATAGAGTCAAAATCGTCATGGACGTCGGCTCTTAAAGGACATGGCAATGTTAGGAGTCCCACATCGAGTAACTAAAAGTGCTTGATGTGGTACTTAAACTATGAGGTTCTCCCACCTATTGGACTAATCTTTTGGACTGGGCTCTCCAATGGACTTAAGTCCTAACACAAAAACTCATTAAAAACAATTATCTTTTATGACCTTGAGAGAACCAACGGTCTCACAACATAAAAAACATACTAAATTAATTATTATGTCCGATAAAATTGGAACAACACAGAAAAGATTAGCATGGCCCCTGGGTAAGAATGACACATAAATCGAGAAACATGCTAAATTAATTAGAAATTCATTCTCGTTCTTTTATTCAACTAACACTAGAGACACACATAACTTCAACTAGTAGATAAAAATACACAAAAACATATCAAGACTAAAAGCAATTTCTGAGGTATAATTGTTTCTATACTTATTCCATCGTAAACTTCATTCACATCTTCAAGTGCCACATAAAACTTGACTAACTTCGTATGTCCACTTAAGGCCTTCAACATTTTCACCTTTCTCCTTACATCCTCAACATCACACATGCCTATCAATCAAATTAGATACATTTAGGGTGGTTAGAAGATAAGAACTTAAAAGAAAAAGAAACAATCATGACAGAAACATAAATAAATAAAAACAAAAAGGTAATAAATATAGTAATCTATATCTATTGTATGTTATATATAAAGAGAATACATGATTTTGGGGTGACTGTTTCACTTCCTGTTATACCTTTAAACGAATTTGTCTAAAAAAATGTTATATTGTGGGTATCATTCAAAAAGATAAGAATTTATATTATATTTGTTATATTGCTGGTGTCATCCACAAAGACAATTTTTTTTTAGGCTAAACGAAAATATAATAAATAAAAAGAAAAAGATACAAAGACTGGGGGGACATATGACCTGACCCAGGAAAACCCAAATGAGAATACATGGTGATAAAACAGCCTAAGTGGATCAACTCTAATCTATCCTAACAAAAATCCACTAATCACAGGCGCAACCCAGCAAACCTACGTACGGACTCGAAACCAGGTTACAAAAAAGAATGAAAAGTGGACATCTGCAGAAGACCTTAAAGTGAAATTATGGCGAATGGATTGACGCCAACATGGTATCAAAATCCAAGTGCCAACAACTCCTTGAACAACAGCAAGCATGCCTGACCCTTTCAGGTTAAGCGAATCAGACCCTTTCAGGTTTTTGTAACAGACCCTTTCGAGTTTTTGTAACTAAACCACTGTAGAAGAAGCCCACGTGACCTATCACCAAATCTTTGATGAAACAAGAACACAAAACAAACAATACGAACAAAAGGCAACATACAGTACAAAAAACCCTAAACCAACAGAAACATCAACACATCCCCGAAACACCAGAGATCTCAACAGATCTGAAAGGAACCATAGTTCAAAGCCCTTGAACGGTGAGGCCGACTCACCACCCAAAAATCTACCAACCAACACCAAGAGCACGAATTCGAAGCAACCCTTGCAGCCGGAGAACACAAAAACAACGCCTCCGTCAAAACAGAACCAAACTTCAAACACCGCCAACCTAGAAATGGCATCTGAAGCAGCAAGATGAGACGTGCCACTGATCTCACCCAGCCAAAACGCACACCATCACCACAAAAGGATCTGGAAAAAGATCCGCCTAACCTCAACCAAGAGACCGCAGAGAGCGACGCCGGAAAAGGGACCACCGGTGGGAAGAAGGAAAAGAACCCCGACGGAGAACAAGGATGGTGCGGAAGGGAGGGGAAGCCTCTTCACACCACCACCCCCCATGTCTACATCTTAGAGAAAGGATTTGGAAAAGGGGAGGAGGGAAACAACGGTGAGAGGCTTTTAGAGAGAAGTCAGAGAAAAAGAATTTTTTGAGAGAGAAAGTGAAATGATAAAAAAATCATTCACAAAGACAAATATGGTTTGTTACTATCGAAGCATAACACATATGCATTGGAATCAAGCTTGCTGCATGATAAGGAATAACACCATACACCATAATTACTTGCAGCACAAGTTATCAAAGCTTAAGTTAGTTATCGTCCTATGAGATTAAGTACGTAGTAGCTTATTATTTTTTGAGAGACGTAGTAGCTTATTATGTTAACACATATATAGAATTGCTATAAATAATTGTAATAGCTTCATTCACAAGTTAATGAAAAAATTATTAACGGTATAATTAAAATATTTGATATTGAAAAGTTCTATGGTTAATGGTATATTTAATTTGGACCTGCGTTGACGCATCAAATCTCACGTTTTATTGTATGTTAAACATTAATATTAAAAGGCAACAAATGTTAGGCTTCTTCTCAGCCACACTATTTCAATGCAATTTCATAAAAATCTAAACCGGGTCGTCCAAACTTATGCTAATACATTATTTATTAATATTGACCTCTTTTAAAAATTGTGTTGCAATTGCAGTTTACATAAAATTGTGATGTTGCAGTTGAAATCAAAATTGAAGACCTCTTTTAAAAGTTGTGGTAAAGGTTTTTATTTCATTCCAAATAGTTAAAGATGTTTTTTCATTTCAGAGCATTTCATAAAAAAAAAATTATATTGCTGAAGCAAAAATAAGAAAAGGGATATCAATATATTTTCTTTCCAACATTTTCTTAATCACTAGTTAGTTAGAATTTATGTGAGTTAAACAAGTTTATGCTGCTTCCACAAGTCTTGTTTGTGAGAGACTAGTGGAAACTACAAATAATAGAGAATGTAATTGAAAAGAAAGTGACAGTGAATGTCTCACTAATACATTCTAAATTACTTGAATTGCACTTTGACTATTTTTGCTTTTCATGGGTATAAAAATTATCCTTCTTAAAGTTCACCTGAAAGTTTAGTTTGATTTGAGAACGGCTATTTATGTTTTTGTTTTAAAAACAAAGCGAATTATTGGACGTATAATATATATAAGTCTTCGTGAGATTAACTCAGCTATTAGGAACATTGCATAATATATATTGAGTTTGGTGTTTAAACCCCGAACACCCCACTTATTTATTTTATAAAGATGAATTTCTAATCATCAGAAATGTGATCAAACTCATTGCAACAAATAATAATAGCCACTTTGCATGCAAATTAAAAGATCCACTAGTGCAAAACAGGGATACCAGACCTGATTTTTAGAGATTTAAGACCTGTTTTTAAACTGGGGTTATATCACCAGGTGTTGTATGTTTGACATACAAAACCTGTTTTAGGAAGAGAAAAAACAGGTGTAATATAAGTATAGTTAACACCTACTTTTTATAAAAAATAGGTGTGAAATGTGGATTATATTTTTTAAAAAAAAATGTACATGATGGCAGTGTCAACTACCATAACTACATTTTGTCAACAAAAAAGAACTACCATAACTGCACTTTTTTTTTACTAAATAGATAATATATTGCCCAAAAATAATATTTAACATATCAAACACTACAAATTGACATATACCAACGGAAGCTTATAGTGATGGCAAACTAAAACCGTAGGTAAAAATGACCTATACCCACGGAAATCCAGCCCACCGAAGGTATTTACTAGCTCGCCTGTTAGTGCGGTATTTGTCTAAGAACAATAACTTGTTGGACGCTGGTTCAATTCTGGGAAAAGCCAAATAAGGGGCCTTTTAACTCAATTTATCTTATTAATTTTTTTAAAAAAAAAGGCAAAAAATTCCCTCTCTAAATTTCATTACCCCGCTCCCCCAAATTTTTTTGTTTCCACGTTGAAAACTTATCCTCTTATTTTGCAAACCCTTATCACGTTGCTGTTAGTTTTCTCCACCTTCCATCTCTCTATGTAGACATCTTTCTTCCTCTGTTATTCTTGCTTTGTTTGAAGGTATTTTCATTCTTTTACTTTTCTTTTCAATTTAGTTGATAATTCGCTTGCTTTTATATTTGTTCTATGATGGTTGGAAACATTTGAATCTTCTCATATTTTAATTTAAGCTTGTTTGGAAATTAGGGTTCAGAATCTTTGAATTGGGGCTTTTTTAGGATGCCACAGTTTTTGTTACATTGAGTGTGTTCTGATGGAATTAAACCCTCAGATTTATTAATTTTCGCAAATAACTTTGAAAGGACATAGATTTGGGGTTTAGATTCTTAATCAATTTATCGATTCTCGTTTTCCTGTTGATGTCTGAAGTTTTAATCAATTTACTTTGTTTCTTTTGGTGCCATGGATCTTCCTAGTCTCTTTGTTGCACTCCAAGCTACTCTCAGACCCAATCCTGATGAACAGAAAGCAACTGAACAAAGCTTTAATCAGGTGAGAGTCTCTTTTGGTTATATTGGAAATTCTGTTGATTATAATTTTGATTGGTTGTTGCTTTGTGTTGACTTGGATTCACTTTTTGATAAGTGTTTTCGAAGCACGAACACTTGTTAAATGTGTTGATTTTGGCGTATTTGTGAATTTTGGCAATATTATATATAAGTTTAGTTGTGTGCATTAGTGATTTAATTTGATTGTTTTGATTTGTGAATTGTGTTGTTTGCATATTTATTAATTGACTGTTAAATAAACTAATTAATCACTTTAGCATAAATATGTGTTTGAAACTTGGAGACTTTACAAACATAACCTTATTTGTTATTGTCTGTTAGTATCAGTGTCCATTTTGTATAAATTTTACTGGCTCATTAATTGAATGTATTGGTAACTTAATCAGATGAAATGTAATATAACTGATTTATATAAAGTATTTTTTGTGACAGAAATCTAACTAGATTGAGTCTTCAGACTTCAAATGCATGTTTATATTTATGTAGAGAATCTAGTGAGTGCACACTTTATATATTGTTATTGATCTCATCTTCTCCGTTTTGATTTCGCTCGTTTTTGCGTCTTCACTATTTCCTTTTCTAGTTTCTGGATTTCTTTCTTATGGTTTCTGATTTCGTTAGTTTTTTACTAGCTAATTTTCTTATTTTCAGCTAGTCAATGATTAAAATAAAAAAAATTCAGAAGACAAAGTATCAGTTAATGGTTTTCAACCTTTTGATGTCTTTACATAATATACAAAAGAAGATTGCCACCAACCTACCAAAGTTGCAAAAGTTTCTACTAGTAAGAACGCCCTTACCTTTTCTGCTTACTTAATGCATAGTGATATATTGCAACAAATTAGTTCATTTTCTAGTTTTTTCTTCTTCTAATTCTTGGTTAGTTTTTCCCCTATGTAATTTCTACTTTTGTTTCTTTTAGATCATAAGTAGATATTCAGGTGTTGTACTATTTGTTTTAGATGATGATTTTATTTTATGTTATATTAAATTTCCTATTGGAAATTGGCAGTTGCATAATCCAATTAGATGGAACTGTCAAACTTGCAAGTTCCATTGACTATACATGACGAGTTTAAAGTTGTTGTTATTGCAGAAAAGAAGGCATTTCCATCATGGCATAGCATTCTGGTTACGACACATCGATATGTCCACCTTCCGCCATTTCACAATGTGTTATTACTCATTGGTAAATTTATGCAGTGATGTTTTTAACATTTGGTTGCAGCGTATAAAAAAGTGACCAAGTTTGATAATCAACTACTTGGTTATACTTGACTACCTATGGAATAGAAATATAGAATGTATTGATTAACATGTCATCTATAGATAACAATTGACGCAAAAGTTGTACTTGACTACATAAAGCATTAAGCCACTGAAGAGACTGGTGGAGAAAACTCAATCTAAATTTCAAGTAAGTGATTAAGCTACTATATTGGTTACTTGCAGTTGTTTCAACAGTTTTCATTATTGGAGTTACTATGAAT
>Ga0228710_1006513_pt1 | contig 17653 bp, 9 predicted proteins | sample MedpolnodulmetaG_FD_177995 | JGI IMG/M metagenome (GOLD analysis project Ga0228710, IMG submission 177995) | Root nodule microbial communities from Medicago polymorpha collected in Santa Monica, California, United States - pink nodules | ecosystem: Host-associated > Plants > Roots > Nodule...
ATATATTTTTAATATATATATATATATATATATATATATATATATATATATATATAAAATATAACATTATTTTTTTTCTTCATTTGTTTATTTGTATCGGTCAACGATGGTTCGAGTGAAGGCAAAACCATCGAAAAGTTCAACGAAGGAAATTCGTTACCGTGGCGTGAGGAAGACAAAAAATAGCCTATACAGTGCAGAAATTCGAGACCAATGGAGAAAAGCTTATGTATGGTTAGGCACTTATGATACAACTGAACAAGCAGCACGAGCTTATGATGCAGCAGCCATTTCATATTCATTTGAAAAAAACATAAGCTTATGTATGAAATGGCTGCTGCATCGTAAGCTCGTGCTGCTTGTTCAGCTGTATCATAAGTGTCTAACCATACATAAGCTTTTCTCCATGAGTCTCGAATTTCTGCACCATATCGGCCATTTTTTGTCTTCCTCAAACCGCGGTAACGAATTTCCAACGTTGAACTTTTCACTGGTTTTGCCTTCACTCGAACCATCGTTGGCTGACACAAATAAACAAATGAATACAAAATAATTTATGTTTTTTTATATATAATTGAAAATGAATGATCACTTCTGAAAGAGAGAGATATTAATCTCGGTTTCTCATCATACCTTCTCTGTCAACAAAAAGAATATCAATTTATTTTTTCTCTTGTCAACAAAAAGATGGATGGCTGCAACCTATTTGTTATCGTTGCTCGAAATTGCTTTTGGGAGTTGTTTTGCAACCGTTTGAATTTCATTTTGCAACTTGGTTTGGCTATTGGGTTTGGTTTGTTTTCTTGCAGTATTATGGAAGTGGAAAAAACCAAACTGGCTTGAACATCCAAAAAGACATAACAATGAACATCTTGCAGAGACTTGATACACTTGAAATAATGACAAGTGCATCTGTTGTGTGCCCTCTCTGGTAGAATATTTGCAAGGATCCTCTCATTTGCCACACCATTGACCTGATGACCAATATCTCTCTCATACTCTGATTATGAATATTCTTCTCGTTTAGAGAAGATTTGTCGTTATGTTGTTGACCGAAGTTGTGGTCATCTGAAAGATATTTATATTAAGAAATTTGGGACTGATGATCTCCTTCATCACATAGCTAACAGGTATTATCAATATTTTTTGGTTTCTTGTATTATTAGTTTGTTGTTATATGATCAGTGACCCTGGTTTTGTTTCTAGATGAAGGTTATACATTCTGTAAGATTCTCCTTTCTTTGATATTGTTTTTTAGCGGTATTTTTAAATTTATGGCATATCTAAATGTATCAGCAAATAGTTAATTTTCTTTGATGCATCCTTTTTGGCATGTAAAACTACCTTTTAATGATAATTAACTAATTTAAAGTTTTATCTTTCCATCATTTGTTTTCAAAATTTTCAGTACAAGTCACCTTAGATGCATACGGCTTGAAGGATGCAATGAAATTTCAAGTGAAGTATTCAGGCGAGTTGTGAAGAAGCAACCATTCTTAGAAGACCATGACATTTATCATTGTTTTCACACTGAAACTTAGCCCTTGTCGTGAGCCAGAAGATAAGGATGACAATGTTGCATTTGCTATTGCAAAAACAATGCCTGAGTTGCGCCAGCTTATGATTTTGAATAACATATTGTCTAATGATGTATTGCTTGCTATTCTAGATGGATGTCCTCTTCTTGAATCTCTTGATCTTCGCGGATGTCTACATGTTGATTTGGATGAAAATTTGGAGAAAAGATGCATTGAGCAGGTCAAAGAATTTCGATTTCCAGAGGAATATATAGATCATGTTGATAGCTTTATTGATTATATTCACAGTCTATGTTCTAAATTTACGATCAACTTTCTTGGTTAGACGAGATACCATCAAGTGGTGTTGAATAGGTTGTTCTCTTTGTACTCTTCATTTGGTTGGAAATTTCCCACACTCCACCAATCAGATGTCTTATTAATATTATGCCCTTTTCCTATAACAATTTTGACAGCCATTTATTTTATCTTCCATATAGAATTTGATATTGCATTCTCATTAAAATCCGTTAACACTACTTTGTACCAAGCACAAGTCTATGTGAGTCTGTACGAATCTACATGAGTATACCGAGTCTACCATAAAAATGATTCTACGTGAGAGTCTACTCGCTTTTGCTTTCTTGATTCGTAAACTCGTATAGACTCGTGAGTCTACTCGCGAGTTTGATAACCATGGGTGGCATGTCTAGGTCCTTCAGATAAATGTATTTTTGCTATTAATATTTGGAGCTTGTGGATGACTAGAAATGTACCAATTTGAGACCATCAAAACGAGGGGATGGCATAAATTATTCATAGAGGAAACTGCATCTTGACAAAATGGCAGAATGCTCGTCGAATTGAGGAGACGTCTGATAGACTTTTAGCAAGCGTACTAAAAATATATAGAAGTAATAAAATTTATAAGTTCATATCCACAGGGACTGTTTCAATTTCTACTTGGCGAAAGCGTTAAAATAAATGATGTATTAAATTCAAAGGTGCTCTAGGCAGTTCAGTTGATTTTTGTAACATAAACGTAATAAAAACAATAAAAGTTGGTTTTGGGAATTTATGAGAAAAATATGATTAAGATCATCGAATCCTCTAACGTTCCTCTACGGTAATTTGCACTCCCAATTCAAGCAATTTCCATCTAATTTAACGACGAACTAACATATTAATTCTACCCAATCTCTTGGCCTAGAATTCTCTCCGCAAGTGACAACCCCTTAATCTGTTAAGTGAATTCGGGACTATTGGAGGCCTATCAAAACGTTAATCCATTAGTCATAACCTAATAATGATCTATCTCTAGCTTGATTACTTAGGTTAAATTTATTACCTAGATCAAAGTCAAAAGTTAGGGGTCATTCAATCTCTAAGATCAATTTGCATATTCATAAAGCTAGGGCTAGTAGTCGACTATAAACATACAAAAAACATTAAACACAAAGTAATATGAATTAAACTAGACTTTCATTGATATTCAAGGGAGTTCATACTAGGTTTCCATAAAGTTACATCAGATTCATCTAGGTCCCAACCAAAAGAGAATTACCTACTCATGTTCATAAAAATAAACAACATAAGAAAAGAAAATAAACCAAATAGTTCCGTTGTTGCCGATGTTGCTCTTGAATTTTCTTTCTAATAACTGTTGTTGTTTTTGCATGTCGTAGCTCTTATCTCCGTCCTTTTGTCTCAAAAACCGTGAATCATGTACAAGCCGTAATCTCCAAAATGCAATGTCCCTTTTGTGCAAAAGTGTTCTCCCTTATATCTAGGCATGGCAATGGGGCGGGGTGGGGATGGGTTTTACATTCCCCATCCCCGTACCCGATTCTCATATACTTATCCGCTACCCTATCCATACCCAACGGGGATGAGAAATTGAACTTCATCCCCATCCCCGACGGGTTCAAGTATCCTCGCCCCATCGCGTCCCCGCATTGAATAATCTTTTTGCAAACCGTAGAGAAATGTTGTAATGTATTATCAAGCAATATGCCCACTCTAACATTTGTTAGACCGATTGATTTAGTTAATCCTTTAAATATCAATGGTAATTTTTATAACACGACAATTATCAAACAAAATAACATGGCATATCAACATAAAGTAATTTTCTGCATTCGGGATGGGTTTGGGTATGGGTTCAGGGTGGGTACCTATATACCCGTTACCCGTCTCATACCCGTGTTTTAGAATCATGGAAAACTCAAATCCATACCCAAACCCAGTCAAAACGGAGAAAACCCGTCAAATTGGATTTGGTTTGGGCGGGTAACCACGAGTATGGATTTTGTTGTCATGCCTACTTATATCCCTTTTTCTCCTCTTTTATTTCCTTTTCCTCTCGGGTCAACCAATACAACTTGGGTCAAAGGACCATTTGTATTTTCTAATTTCCAAGCAAAAATTGTTGTATACACATGTTATTTGGCTAAAAATCACATGTAAAAGACGAAAGTACCCCTTGGTAGTTAACTGCTGAGGAAAATAGAACTGAGGCAGTTAACTACTGAGGAAAACTTCAGCAGTTAACTGTCGATGCATGCTGAACATATGCAGAAACAGAAACATTAGTTTTCCAGTTTCTTCATTGCTCAAAAACTACCAAACTTCTTTCCAATTTCCATTTTCACGATTTTCAAGCAATCATCTCCACATTATCGCAAGTAAGTAGCATTAATCAATGTAATCTTAATGTTAGTTTGTTTAGGTTAAGTTTTTTTTAAAAAAAATTGAATAGTTTTCATGTGGTTAGGGTTGATGCAGGAATTGAAATTTTGATGATTGCATGTAGTTTATAATTGAATGTAGTTGCTTTAATTGATGTTTGAATGATGTTAGAGTATAATGTGGTTTTGAATGGTGGCAAAAGAACACATTGAGTATGTTTGATACTTTGCACACAAAGTGTTCGATAAAATGCTCCAATGAGAATTATATTGATTATTGAGTTAGTTTATGTTATGGAAATGATGTTAATTGTAGTTTGATAAAGTGTATATTGAATTAGGTTGAATGTGATTTTGATTTTCATCGAATGTGAATGTTTATGTTTAGTTTAGGTTGAATGTGTTTTATAATGTGTTTGATTATTTACGTTTGAATGTGAATGATAATGTTTAGGTTGAATGTGAATGTTTGATAAAGTGGTTGAATGTTTATGTTTAGTTTAGGTTATGTTTAGGTTTAATGTGTTTGATTATTTACATATAAGTTGAATGATGTTCATTTTTTAAATATTTGTGTAGATATGTCTAATCAAGACCAAGGGCCACCGATTGATCCATCTAAGATGATTGGAGGTAAGCGTGCGATGACACAAAGCCACCGGTGGGAGAGGCAAAACAGGCACATCCCAAAGAGGGGAAGAGGTAAAGGGAGGACAGATGGTTCAGGGACTTCTCAGGCTACACAGCCTGAACAGTCATAGGTGGTTGACCCAACCCAAGAGGTGGAGTACCTGAATTTTCAGGATGAGATACACCATGATGCCACTTATGGTGGGTATGACCAGCAACATATACCAGTGCAGCATATACCAGACCAGGATGAAATTGCAGCAACGGCAGCCCCAACGACATTACCTTTGTAGCCTCCCTTTCCTGGAGGACCGGAAGATACATCTTTGATGCACTCTTATGCCAAACATGTGACATTGCCGCTCTGGTATAATTCAAATAATGTAAGTGTTATTTTTAATTTTCTAAAATTATCATATGCAACACAATTTAAATGTTTTAATTTTTTTATATTTGTTTTTGTTTAATTATTATATCAACTTTTATATATGTTTTTGTTTAATTATAAGTTTAATTTTAAAATGCCGCGCGTAATATAAATTGAAATTACACGTGCATGCCAATTTAAATGTACTAATTTTGTTATGTGTTTTTTTATGTTTTAAATGTGTTATGTCTTAAATTATAAATACATCCGGCAATTTCAATTTGTGATTTTTATTTTTACATGTGTTATGTTTTATTTTGTTTAGTTAAATGTTTACATTGTTTAAGTTATTTAAAATATGTTAATTTTTTTTATTATTTTAGGTTCGTAAGGTGCGTATTGTAAAACCAATTAATCATGGGGCTAAGATTTTGAGTCTACGACGTCCAAACGATAATGCAAATTCGTTTTGGGGTCCACTAAAGGAGAGCGGGTTACATGATTTGGTTTATCTGGGCTATGTCACTGTGCCTCATGCTTTGCTGATGACTTTATGAGAGAGGTGGCATACCCAGACCAGCAGTTTTCACATGGTCTTGGGGAAGATGACCATTACTTTGGATGATGTCGCATGTCTTATGCATCTTCCGATTGAAGGGCGGATGTTGAGCCATCCAAAGAATATGCTGAAGTCTGAGGGAGAGGAACTAATGGTGAGACCTTAGGTGTGACGCAGGCAGTGGCAATGAAAAATTGCGGAGAAGAGTATGGTGGTTACATTAGTTATAAGACGCTAAGGCAGTATTATGAGACCTACCTTGATTTTGCTACTACATGGGCGGATATAGAGGATCCAGATGCGGGGGAGGAGCAGGAGATGGAGAGGGTTAGGACTGCTTGTGTGAAGTGTTACCTCCTGTATCTGGTTGGATGCTTGTTGTTTGGTGATAAAAGCAACAAACGCATCGAGTTAGTCTATCTGACGACCATGGAGGACGGTTACGCGAGGATGCGTAATTATTCTTGGGGAGAGATGACATTGGCATACCTATACCACTGCCTAGCTGAGGCCTCTTTGCCTGGAGACAGAGCTCTTGGGGGAAGCGTGACACCGCTCACTGTAAAAAATTGTCACATTTGAACCTTAACTTTTATTTTTTTTGTTATATTTTTCGTGCGTAATAGCTTATAAATGTGATTTGTTTGGTTTGTGCAGGGATGGTTTTGGTGCATTTTCCTGACTTTTTCAGTGTTAATCCAAATCCCAACTATATTGAAAACTATCCGGTTGCGGCAAAGTGGGTGTTACAGAAGGGTCATGGAGAGGGGCTAACGTATCGGTCATTACTTTATCATTTGTAGTTTGATGACATACGTTGGAGGCCGTACGAAGAGCACAAGGAGATCCAGGGTTTTGAAGAGATTTTCTGGAATTCAGGTTTGGTTATGTGCGGTGTTGTTAGGGTGTACCGTCACTTGCCTGAGAGAGTTTTGCGGTAGTACAGATACATCCAAACCGTCCCTAGACATCCGACGGATGTTGTAGAGCTGCAGATTGTGGTACACTAGGGTTATGGTACACTAGGGCGTCTCACCCTCAGATTTTGTCACATCTTCCAAGAGATCTTCCCTGGCCAGCAAATGAAGAGAAGGTCATTGCACAACAGTGGGAGCGATACGAGGCGAGAAGCTCGTCTGATACCTATGACATGGTTAGTGGCGTTGTTGCTTACGCTGATGCACATATGAGTCAGGCGGAGGTCATGAGCCCTGAGCAATGGTTTCAGGTCGTGAGCCATGTTAGGGAGCAGATTGCGCCGATATTGACAGGAGGCGAGGTCAGAGGCCGAGGAGGCGGCAACAACAGCATCAGCAGGACCAGGACCATGAGCAGGACTAGTAGGACATTATGTTTTTGTTTATTACTTGTTTTTAGTTATTGTGGGATTTGTTGGTTGGTTTCTTGTAAATTATCATGACATTGGTTTATTGTATTTCGATGACACATTTCTATGACAATTGTTGGTTTTCGTATCAAATTTTCAATTTAAATTATGTTGGTAATTTCCGTTTATTAAATTTATGATTTGACATTGAAACAATGTGTTTACAATGTGTAAAAACACATGTAACAGGTTCTGCCTCAATAGGTTCTGGCATTTTATGGCTTCAGGACGCATCGACAGTTAATTGCCGAGGAAAAGGGATCCGGCAGCACTTAACTGCCGAAGAAACTTCGGTAGTTAACTCCTGAGGAAATTGAAACCAGCGACAGTTAACTACCGAGAGGCATTACAGTCTTTTACATTTGTTTTTCATTCAAATAACATGTGTATACAACAATTTTCTTTCCAAGCAAGTGATGCACGTGTGGCCATATATAATTAAACCATGATATTGTAATTTTACAATTAGGGTTCAGCACTTCAAGGTGTCACACCTTCATTATTTGATCTAACCATTGACCATATAATAATAGAAACTAATACACTACTTGACTCCATAAATAAGATAATGACAATTTATTTAAAATGACTCTAAATTAAGATATTAAGCAAATAAAAATAGATTTGAAACTTAACCAAAAAGACTCTAAAATTGTGATACGATGGACTGTCATCAATGCTCTCGTCACAACAACAAACTCATCATGATAGATTGAGTTGGCAATGACCACCCAATAGTTTTGTAAAGTGTAATGTTGATGCTTGATTCTCGGAGTATCACAATGTGTGGGTGTTGAAATGTGTCTAAGAGATGAATTTGGCAATTTTATGTGAGCTAAAACTATATGGTTGAAACCGATTATGTATGTTGATCTAGGAGAAGCTTTAGGATTACTAGCAACTACTCATTGAGCTTCAGTTACTTTGAGAATCTTGACATTAAGGAATCTAAGGACCAAGGTGTCGCCTCTTAATGAAAAACGCTCTGGCATGAGCGCCGCTTCTCAGTTTTCAGTTTTGATCACCATCGCTTGCTATTGGTTTGGCATAATCAATTGTTTCATGAATCACTTTCCATCTTTTTGTTACAATTTATGTTGTTCCCTAAATTGTATTTGTGGCTTATAAGGTTATGTGTTACAAATTACAATTGTTGTCACCCTTCATTAATCATTGTTGTGAATTCGAGAAAATCACACCAATAACAAACTTGATGTGTGGAGCAAGTGATAACCAAGAAACCCAAACAAAGTGTATGGAACAATAATCACAAGCAAACGTAGAAAATAGCGAGAGAAAGAAGAGAGAACACAAAAGAATTTGTTTACCCAGTTCGGTCAAAATTGACCTAGTCTGGGGGAGAGAGCAGCCCTCCGTTTCAATATAATGATGAGTAACTTTACAAAAGAGATATCAATGGGTTATAAGAATAAGTCTCCAAACCTAATTCTACCCGAAGTCCAATCTCTTCCCGTGACCAAGAGACTCAATCCTAATAGTGTTTCCCAAGGTGAATCAACAACAACCCTAGTTTCTCCCGCTTAGAGAAATCTCTCTAAAACCCTAGTTTGATGTTTGTTTCCCAACCTTTGTTTTCAGCCCCCTCTATCTCAAGTTTTGCTCTGATACAAAGCCTATATTTATAGTAAAAGTATCCCTCATAAAATTGGAACAAATCTAGGCCCGAAAATACGTTTCTGTTATATTTCCTGCTGTCAAAATCAGTCACCGAATTCCTCCATTCGACCATCGATATTTGCCGAACCAACAGGCAAAAAACAGCACTTAAATTCGGCCTCCGTGCCAGTCAATTCGGCCACCGAATTAGACAGCATCAGAACTCCAATTTCTCCAATTTTGAATCACTTTCACAACAATCATGAACACTGCAAATATCATTGCTCTAATGTCAGTTACGGTTGCTGCTTTCTTTCTTCTCCTGATCGCGTCTCTTGGGGAAGGGCATCATGGCCACGACTCAACTGATTTGTACGTGGAGGTGTGTCAATCACGGACACATTTCATGACAGGAGGAAAAATCAATCAAACCAACTTGTTGTTAGACAACACAAATAAGTACTCACTTTTGCACATGCCCTTACTATGATGCTCCGGTTCTTCATTTGCCCAAACCTTGCATCAAGGGAGATTCTGTATGTGTTAAGCTCAATCAATATGTTTACGAATGTGGGGTGGATGTTTGCAAAGGGAAAAAAACCTTTAACGACCAAACGTTGAAGCTCCAAAAGATTGGAAGGATTTAGGACAATGGAGTCTTATTTCTCTTGGACGCGGGTATTATGAATTCCAGTTTCTACTCCTGATGATAAGTTGAAGGCTTGGTATGTTGGCAGTTACACTTTGAAGCCTGACATCCTTTGACTCTCTAAATGGAAACCTGATTTGAATTTGTATACTCAGAAGTAATCTCATGTTCGAATATGGGTTCATCTCCTAGACTTACCCCTAGTTATTTCCAAAAAAAGGCAAGAAAATGCAAGTGAAGCTCAATCGTGAAGTTGGGATGCATAACACCTGTTATCGGGTTCCTATTCCAACTCTGTCCAAATGAAATTTCTTTTTGGAACATTTTGGGTATAGGCCCATTTTTTTGGTTTGACACACCTTTGGGTTGAGAGGGACTCGCAGCTTGTCATCCAGGGTTCCCAATTCTAATATCATTGTTCTTTGGGACCTTCGTAACCGCTACCGCAATTTTGAATATGCAACTTTTGTTTTATCATGTTTTCAGGGAAGGTAATTCTTTTTCTAACAAGTTAGCAGCCTTGGGTCACGATTGTACTGATTTCTCTTGGTGGGATACTCTTCCAGACAGCCTTTTGGGGGACTTTTTGAGGGATTGTTGTAATCTCCCAAATTTTCGCTTTAGTTAATTTTCTTTTTTCTCTTTGGGGTTTTGGCCCAGTCTCCCCCATCTTGTAATTACTTTTTTCTCTTTTTTTTTTTAATAATACATGAGTTTTTGGTAGGGGATTAGAGGCTCTAATTTGTGCCAACCTAGTTGGGATGTCATTACACTCTTAATTCAGCTAACAAAATAGTGGTAGACTCATTCAACACACATGTTCGAGATGACGCAAAGCTTGGTTCCATCTTAGCTAGGTGTATAGTTAATTTATCTGATATTTATAACAACTCTTGTGTTGAGTTTTATAAGCGAGAGGCTAATATGGTTGCTCATAATCTTGCAAAGGCGGAAATAGACAACAACAATTCTCATCTCTATTTTGACATACTCAATTGTATTGATCTTTTGATTTTTAATGAAAATAATTAGTACATTTTCGTCAAAAAGAAAAAGGTGAAATTAACATAATCCAAACATAAGCAGTAACAAGATTAGATACAACCTCTAAAAAAAAGATTAGATACGCGAGTTACATAACCTCTATATAAATTAGAGGATCATCATAACAAGTCGTTTCTCCTTTCACGATGTTTTAAACCCTAAATGGTAATGCTAGTTTTAATTAAACCAAAAGTACAACAAGTTGATCTCTAGTTTTATCATCGGACGCTGCATCACTCGAAAAACCAACAATACACATATCAACCTATTGTGGTTGTCTATGAATTCTATCAATTCGATTCATCATCCTTATATCTTTCCAGTCTCTTCTTAGGGCAGAGATGTGTCAATTGAGTCAATCAGTTCGAAAAAACTTCATAAATAACATTATTTAGGAGACACAATAAACATATACCACTTGATGGTTCAATAGTGTTATTCAGTTCTTGTACTATTATTGAAAAATCATGTACTTTTCACAGCACATGCACATGGTTTAAGAGACAAATAAAAGTGCATATTGTAGTAAAGCCTAACAAGATGGCCTCTCAAAAATTCATGTATGCATCAAACATCAAAAGCAGCTGCAGCTTTTACAAGAAAACCAAAGAGAATGAAAGGAGTAGAGAATAAGGGACTATGATCACTATTTTCTATTTCATACACATTCAATGGTGGCCACTTCTTAATCATGGCTTCTTGTTGTTCTGGCTTCAACACTCTGTCTTGTTTTGTCCTAATGTACACGTGAGGTACCTTCTCTGCTTCATCACTTTCTTTGAATCTTGCACTTGTTATAGCTAGAATTGGTCCAGGCCTCAACAACATTGCTGCTAAGGTAAAATCCTAAGCCACAAACAAAATTATCATTAGTGTGACACTATTATTAAAAGGGAAATGCTAATGAATGTTTTAAGGGCACTCTTTAAGAACCTTAGGTAGTAATTCTTTATGAAAATTTATGAATTCAATGAATTAAAAATTGAAATAAGGCACTAACTTTTTAAATGATTAGTTTCTTAATTTAAATTTTTTAAAGAGTTCCCTTAGGTATTCATTAGCAAGACCCCTTGTTAAAATATTTACTACCTTTTTATGAATTAGTAAAATTTAGATCAGAAGACATACAAGGTTAGAGAGAACCACTAATTTTAAAAAGAATTAATAATATGTAGTACAAGCTAATGTCAAACTATCTAGGCAATAAACATAAATTCTTAACATATGTTAATATTAAGATAACCTTGATAAGGCACTTTTTTAATGGGTTTGATGAGGTACTTGATGTCTAATTTTTTTTGTTACTTTAAAGTATGTTGAATATTTAGTACCACTTTGATATGAGTAATAACACCATCATTGGTTAGAAATTTCCCTGAGGATGATAAATAAACCCTAAACCCTAAATGGTGGCAAAAGTATAAAATGGTGATGAAATTGATGATAAACTAGACCATCGACCCGTGCATCGCACGGGTCATATCAACTATAATATATAAGAATAAGAAAGTATATCACATTATAGATTTGACACGTAATTGAAATTAAAATACCTTTAGTGTTTTATAAAAAAAAGGGAGATTTAGAAAGTCAATTAAAAATATAATTTTCAGATTCTAACCATTAACATGGTAAAATTGGTTGTTTGCAAAATTGTTAATTTAAAATTTAGGCTTAATAAGGTATATGAATATTCCCTAAAAAAAATAGGGCGTTTGATATTGGATATCATTTAATGGAAGCAAAATTAAATCAAGAAAATTGTTAGTGGCTTAGTGGATAGAAATGAAATTGGTGCGATGCATTTTTTTAGATGAAATTTGTTAGGTTAAATTACTGCTAACCTAATACAGCAAATGAGAGGAAAAATATTAGGTTAAATTGTTGCGGACCTAACAAAATTAATAAATAAAGACATATGGCATGTGCCATGTGGGGTGTCCTGGAGCTAAAATGCTTCAGAAAGAAAGTGATAGTTGATCAAACAGTTTTACATAAAGATGACAAGTATGTCATATATTTGTTTTTGCTTCTTTCTTTTTACCCTTACAAAGATGTATGAATTATACCAATTGTGTTTTATGATTAGCTTATTTATTAAAAATCAACACTTGTCTAGTGTTTAATGTGATGATTAATTTTAACTCTTTTGAGCAAGTTCTCTAAGATAATTTATAAAAACAACTTATATAAAAGTAATATCTCATCTTTTCTTTGATTAGAGATCAATAAGTAAACTATTTATCCAAACGTACTCTTTATATACCTCATTAGGGCACAAATGATAGAAGACTTCCCGTTGAAATTCCATTTTCATCAAAGCACTTGTTGGAGGCTTATCTTTTCCCAATCCAAATCCTAGATGATATACATCTCCATACTCAGACAGGTCAGGTATACCCTGCAGCTTGTCACAAATTAATCAAAATGCATTTTCCAAAAATATTATTACTAACAGTAACAAGGAGACACAACACAAGATATCATGCATGAACATGGCACATATAATGAGAGTTTGTTTTTGATATAGGAAAATTAAGTACTCACATCTCTTAGATCTTCATCCGTACAAAACCCCAGTTTGAGCATAGTTGCAGCCACATACACTGCTAAACATATTTTATTGGCAAATTTGTGACAAGCATGGGTAATACTCAACCCTCCTGCACTATGTCCCACCAATATTACCTATTACATCAAAGTTAGACAGGTTTAACTTTCTAATCTATTGATCAATATAATAAATAAAAATGTATAAATTTGGATTTGGTGTAATAGTTGTGTCACAATTTTCAATCTCAACCGTTCAATATCAAATTAATGGTCAAAATCATTATAAACTGATTTCTAATTTTGTAAGTTGAACCGTCCAATTTCATATTCACGGGGGAGATTGTAAATTGCGTGTAACAAATTTTTTCTACAACAAATCCAAATATAGGTAGAGTCATGGGGGTCACACAACAACCTTTTCATTTTCAGGCAAAGAAGACATGAAATCCAAGAGGGGTTGATTATAATCATCAAAAGAAAGAACAGAATCAGCATCAGATTGATTAATTCCTGCACCTTTGAGGTCTATGCAGGAGACTTTGTAGCCAGAATTCTCCATAAGGCACCTGATTTTGTACCAGCACCAACCTCCTCCACCTATGCCATGTACCAACACAAAGTGCTGCTTCAAGATAGTTGTTGCAGTTCCTATTGAATCAGCACCACTTTCCTCTCTCTTAGGAATGGTTATCTCTCCATTCACTACCATGATGCTCCCTCTCTTCTTTTGCTTTCAACTTTGTTGTGACCATATATATATAAGAAAAATACTTGAGTGGGTGGTAATAAACATTTAGACACATCATTTGGACATATACATAAAGTCACATGCTATTTAATTGTTTCAAACATGTCCAATGCAATCTAATAAATGGAGATATACCTTCCATTTATTAATACATTTTTTTGACCAAATTTATAGATACATAGTATTAAACTATATATCATGTCCAATGCAATGCCCTCAATGAGAAAAGTAAGTCTTCATAGGTCATTATATTTCCTTTTTATTTTTATTTTATTTTTGAAAAGGTGCGTTTCTCTTTTTATTAACTTTCCATGTCCATTGTATTGTGGATTCCTCCAGCTTCTTTGTTTGAAAACAAATAAAATATATAATACAGCTTTTCTTATTTAAAATATAATATAGTTTTTAATATAAGAAAAAGCGTACTCATGTATTTGGTCCAATTAATGGGTCGGATCAGTGTCATTTTCTTCCATATATTAGAAGAACTTTGAAAATGTCAATATAAACTATAACAAATTCCATGGTAGAAATAACACTCATAGCCAAAGGAAGATAGGAGCCCGATCTAATGGCTCCATATGGCACACATTCGTGCAGAGAATAATATTATCTTTGGAAATGGATATTTTATATTTCCTCAACACTATTCAAAATATTTCCTCAACACTATTTTTTAAGTAGATAAACGATGTAGTCGTTAGAAACTCACACATATAAACGAATGAGTCATTCAAAACCTGATTAATATTTAGTCTAACTATTTTAATACTTCTTTTTGAAATATCTATTTTAATATTTTTATCAAATGAGTTAGGATATGTGGACGAACATTATTTTCTTAACATGATGAATTAATCAATCGGATTTGATGGTGGAATTGAGTATTTGCGTGTGTGACACATTAAATTGCATTATAGTAATCACGTATGATATGGATATTTATTTTTATTTTTTTCACAAATGTGATGTGGATATTGCTGGCCGGTAAAATCTTGTTTGATTTAATATTTTGCTTTTCACTAAAGATACAATTTTTCTTTTGAAGTGAACGGGAGGCAAATGGGTAACATCTTAAGTAGATTAAAAATCAAATAATACAAAAAATTTGGGGAAATAAAGTTAGAAACCTTGAACAACCATCTAAATTGGGCATTACAAATTAAAGTACAAGACATCCCTAAAGGGCACAATAACCACAAATCACATTTTAGGGTAAAACCACACACAACAGTGCTCAATCCAGCGAACCTGCAGGGGTGGCCCTGACGGTGGGCGGGAGGGGCGACAACCCAGGGCACCACTTTTTTAGGTGCATCAAAATTATTATTTTTATTTAGTAGTTAGTACTATATAGATATATTCTTTTTAATTCGCTTTGATTAATTAGATTGAAAATATATTTTTAGAGAACTTGATTATATATGAATCTTTTGCAACAAAAAATGCAAGAAGAAAAATATTAGAATAATTAAAATGACACTATTTTATTGTTTCGTCTAGGACACCAAAAATCTTAAAACCGGCCCTGCGAGCCTGCATACATGCAACTCACTGAAATCTAGATTTTTAGGTAGGTAGGTGAACTTTGAGGGACAATGAATCTAAATTTGTAGGAAGGCAAATGATTTGACCACCAACACAGATGCAGAACCCCCAAACATGCAACTCACTACGCTACAACAAGACAATAACCACCCACAGTCATTTCTAGCAAAAAGTCAGAGTATAAGCAAAATCATCTCTACTTATTCATTGCAGAGAGGAAAACATATCAAATGAAATAATATATAATGAAAAATATGATTGAAAAAGACAAATATTTCTTGCTAGGTGAAACAACCTCAAAATAACAATAAAAAAGAACCGGAGTTGTCATAATAAAATGAAAGCATGCATTTTATAAAGTGAAATTACCTAACTATTACTCCTTTAGGTTTCAATTTTAAGCTAAACTAACTAACTTCATAATTATTAATGATCGTACCTGATCAAAAGGTGGTTGTCGGTGTTTTCTTTAATGCGGTGGTTCACGGAAGTGAGTATACTTCAGTGAGCGTTGGACCGAATGGAGGGTGTGTACCTACAGACACTCTGACGCTCAAGTTAGTAGAGGTTCAGAATGGGGGATTTGAAAGTGAGAGAGATTCTACCTTGGAGGCTGCGAGGAGCCTCCTATTTATAGAGGTGGGTGAATGCAGAGCCGTAATGGCACACGTGTGTTTGGCAGTTACGAAATCGTGAGAAGTGTAACTGCCAGAGAGATATTTGCAGGAACGTGTGGGAAAAGAGACGTTATTGTTCGTTTGAACAAGTCTCAATTGCTCTGAGCACCCCTCCTCGTGGAGAAGGGGTATGTTGCGAGTAAATTGTCAAATGCAACATTTGGGCTTGGTTTGTTAATGGGCCTAAGCAGTTAAATCCAGGTCTTTGACCGGTCCAAAACAATTAAGAAATTTAATTAAATGTAACTAATATTTTTGTTCACATAAAAACAAAAGTGCAAGCTCAAAAGTGTGCTTCATAGCAAAAACGTTCTCTAAGATTTATTGTAGAGAAGGAACAATATAAAATATAAAATAAATAGTTGAAAATATTATGGGAAAAAAATAATTCCATAAAAAAACAACACATTTATTAATTTTTTTAGTACATGAAACAACTTCAAAATGACAAATAAAAAGAATGAGAGCAGTAATAAGAAAATGAAAGTATGAGCGTTACAACTTGAACTTTGAATTATCTAACTATTACTCATTTAGGTTTTTTTATTCTTTTCTTTTTTCTTAGATGAAGTGGTAATCCACCGAAAATAAACTCACACAGAACTGTGAGGTTCCATATTCGAATCCGGGTCACGGCGCCTGGCCTTGTAATTTCGGTATTTGTCAGTTGAACTAGGACTTTTAGACTTACTCATTTAGGTTTTAATTATAAGCAAACTAGATAGCTTCATATTTATTAAGAAATGATTAGTACGTTTAATCTCATAAAATATTAAGTGTAAGCTCAAAAGTCTGCTTCATGAGAACGTGTTCCATGAGAATAAAAGAGTATTTGAACAACCTGACCAAAAAATAAAAAAGAGTATCTGAACATAATATTTATATTTATTAATATATTTTTACGAAATAACATCATTAAATTTGCTTTTTTTTAGACCGCTTTAAAAATTCTTTTTTCTTATATTCAAAATTTGAAGAATTCTTTTTATAAATTAAAAATCTTTGTAATCATAACTAAAGACATGTTTTTCTAGCACAAACTAAAAACATGATTGTACCGTACTTTGATTATTTCTTTGTCAAATAATCTAGTAACGAGAATCACACATCTTAAATATAGAGAAGTGAAGAATTTTAAATTCAAACTTGAATTCTAATACATCAATATTGTTTATGCTGCTCAACCGAGTTGTACTTACACAACACATATTGTGTGATGATTGTTGAGGGAGAGTAATAGTGTGTCATTTCAATCAATTTCATGAGAGGGCTGAAGAAAGATTGCACATAGAAGATTGCACATAGAGGAGAAAATTTTAATTTTGGTCGCTTTAATGTGGAGCATTGGATGGTGAGAAACATATACCGTAAAAGGCTGCTGCTGTTTTTTATAAGTATGAAAGTAATTGCTTGGTTTGCAAAATGGCGCTCTTATCCTTTAGCGTCTTTGCAAAGTGATTAACACCTTGTGGTTGTTGTTAGACTATATGTATATATGTCCACATTCATTGTAATAACTAGCCTTCATTGTAATAATTAGCTTGATATTATTCATAATTAGCATGATATTATGCCAAGTCTTAGGCTAGGAAATCAGGAAACAAGTTATGTTGTACAGATATATAATGACCCTGAATGGAATGAAACAGTCAAGGAATTATTCTCCAATA
>Ga0228710_1006514_pt1 | contig 17651 bp, 8 predicted proteins | sample MedpolnodulmetaG_FD_177995 | JGI IMG/M metagenome (GOLD analysis project Ga0228710, IMG submission 177995) | Root nodule microbial communities from Medicago polymorpha collected in Santa Monica, California, United States - pink nodules | ecosystem: Host-associated > Plants > Roots > Nodule...
ACTTTTATTGTATATTATTGAGAATTTTTCCTTGTAACAACTTTTATTACTCATTGTAAAACCCTATTACTAATTCATTATTCCATCGTCTACATCGTGTTGTTATAGATTACATCGTTATTGTTTCATTACTTTATTATCCTTATGTAATTAAGTTTAAGGGTAAAACAATAAAATAATTTTAAAATCCCTCCCCTCCCCTTGTGAACCAAACACACTTTTAATTAAAATATCTCCCTTCCCCTCCCCTCCGTTAAAATTCCTCCCCTCCCCTCCTAATTCTCGAACCAAACGGACCCTAAATTAACCACAAAAGTAAACCATGGAACCCCGTATTCTTTGTTCTCCCTATTTTGATGTCTCTCATTATACCACAGTGTTTGGTTTTGTGTTGGATAAGAAATATTTTGTTAACTTAACTTCTAAGAAATTCTTTTTTTGAGGGGTTGTAAGAAACTTTTTGTAATTCTTTTTTTATTTACCCTAAATGGATTATTTGTATAACTGTCAAAAACTTAACGATAATGTGGTAATATTTTCGAGTTACGTAAGAGTTTTGCAATACACATAATAATATGATAGTAGTGGCATTGGTTCTGCATTTGGGTGGTTTTAATTTGATTTCGTGTGTACTAAGAAAATTTGAATTTATAGTAATTTTGCAAATTTATCAAATGCATCCGAAATTAATACACCTAACTCTTGTGAAACTTGTTATCCAAGCTTCATAGAAATAACTAAGTATGGTAGTGTTAAATTAAGGTTTAATAGCATTCTTCCTCAATTTGTGAACCTTAGCCCTTAGGCTTCCATTCCAATTCAAGCATTGCTTTTCTTTTCTGCAATACAAAGCAATATGGGAAATAAACTAATACACCAAGGAACCAATTTCATTTTTATTTTTTTCCCTTTTTTATTGAGATTACTTAAAAGGATCTTAATTATAATGTTATGAAATTGATTTGATCATGTTGTTTGGATAGTTTATCCTGACAAAAGACAACTTTTGGGACGAAAAGCTAATGGCTTTTCAGCAATGGTGCTCTTGTTGATTGGTTAGGCTCCTTGGCCCCACATTTTTTCTTAGCCTTCACTTCACAAATTTGCTGAGCCAATGCCTATATATGTTGAAGAGGTTCTAGGCTTCCCTTCAAACAAGCAGAGTTTACAACTTTCACTTTGAGCGGAAGCATAAACATTCTCTACCTCAGGTACATTGTTTGGCTTGTTTCTTTCACTGTAAGAAAAGTGTCTTCACAATGCATGTTCTGTTTGTCATAATTGTTTAATTATGATTTTTTTTTTTCATCATACTAATTGAAGGTCTTCTGGCTGATTGTAGTATTTGCTTTGGAAGTGTGCTTGAGAAACTATGGAAAACTCGGAGATGATCAATGCTGGAAACCTCCCTGAGGCATGTACTTCTAATACCCACTATTCAGTATACCACACTACTTTTCATATGTTTATGTGTTTAATTTGTTAACAAGGGTCATGCATTAACCAAAATGAAATAATTATGTACCATTCGTGTTTGCGTTTTGTTAAGCTGTTCCCTTTGGCTATCGTAGGACATAGAGCATTGGATTTGATTGTAGGAAAAAATTCATGTAGAGCTTAATTATTAGCTGAAGTGCTTGTTCTTATCTAAATAAAAAAAAAATAGCCGAAGTGATTGTAAATATTCTACAACATGTTGAGGTCTAATATATTTAATGAACATCAAACTCATAGCTTGTGTAGTGGCTACCACTTCTTCAATTGCTATAACCATTTCTCTCTTTGTTTCATGATATCTTCAAAAAATTTACATAACAATTTTTGATGCATTTCCCCCTTATTTCAGAAGACAACAGACACAGAATGTGTTTCCACTGACGACGAAAACATCATACTAAATCCTGAGTTCGAGGATAGCTTGAATAATTGGACTGGAAGAGGCTGCAAGATTGCAATACATGAGTCCATGGCAAATGGGAAAATCCTTCCGAAATCCGGGAAATTCTTTGCATCTGCAACCGAACGCACACAAAGCTGGAATGGAATTCAGCAAGAGATCACTGGACGAGTGCAGCGCAAGCTTGCCTATGAGGTCACTGCTTTAGTTCGGATATATGGGAACAATGTCACTACTTCTGATATACGTGCTACGTTGTATGTTCAAAAACCAGATCTTCAAGAGCAATATATAGGCATTGCTAAGTTAGTATCTCCATCTCATTATTTCTTTACCTATACATTATAGAGCAGTATATAGGCATTGCCAAGTCAACATATCTTTAAATTGCTGAACGTATTCTGCGTTACTAAAGTGTGCAGGCAACAGATAAAGATTGGGCTCAAATGCAGGGAAAGTTCCTTCTAAATGATTCCCCCTCAAAAGTAGTTGTTTATTTGGAAGGTCCCCCTGGAGGCACTGACATTCTTGTAAATACTTTTGTTATAAAGCATGCAGCTAAATCACCACCTTCGACACCCCCTGATTTTGAGGTTGGACTTTCATCATACTTTCTGCAGATTACTTTAATTTCTCTTTACACATTCATTGTTACTCAAACACTTAATTGTTTCTATGATGCACTTTTGTTGTGTGGTCGGTTCTGTATGCTTCAAGCACTTGAAAATTGTTATTGTATTGCAGAATGTTGCTTTTGGTGTTAATATAATTGAGAACAGCAATCTGGACAATGGCACCAACGGGTGGTCTCCTCTTGGTAATTGTACTTTGAGCGTCGGAACTGGTTCACCCCGTGTTATTCCACCAATGGCAAGAGACTCTCTTGGTCCTCATGAACCCCTGAGTGGACATTACATTCTTGTAACTAATCGCACACAAACATATATGGGTCCTTCTCAGGCGATCACTGAGAAATTGAAACTCTATTTAACATATCAAGTATCTGCTTGGGTCAGGATTGGTTCCGGATCACACGGCCCTCAGAATGTTGGTATTGCCTTTAGTGTTGACGGCCAATGGGCCAACGGAGGACAGACCCAAGTTTCCGACAGCAGATGGCATGAAATCGGTGGTTCGTTTAGAATTGAAAAGCAGCCATCTAATGTTTTTGTTTACATTCAAGGTCCAGTTTCTGGTGTTGACTTAATGGTTGCTGGACTTCAAATTTTTCCTGTCGATAGGCAGGCAAGGTTTAGATATTTATGCGAGCAGACAGACAAGGTAACATGATAAAATCTATGTTTATTCTATGACATTAATGGAGATGCACCGTTAGTGTAATTTAGTTTTACACTGACATTCAATGAGAACTCATGGCACTGCTACATAAGCCTTATTTTGCTACTGCCATTAAAAAATAATCACGAATTATTGAACTGTCATTGGACATTAGTGTAAAACTAGTTTACATTGACTATGATTGTCTCTTTTCTCTTATTCTATATCATACACAATTCTTTTTTTGAAAAAATATATCATACACAATTCTAAAGTTAAATATCTCTTATTTTTTGGTTACAAGTTAAATATCTCTTATATATGAACATAATATTTTACATTGTAACTTTTTGTCTGTTTCTCATTTCAATTATTTGTCATTTGATGCTCTGCAGATCCGTAAGCGTGATGTTACATTAAAATTTTCCGGGCTGGACACAAGCGAGTATACCTTTGTGAAAGTTAAACAAATACAGAATGATTTTCCAATTGGATCGTGCATCAATAGAACAAATATTGACAATGAAGATTTTGTTGACTTCTTTGTGCAACATTTTAACTGGGCTGTATTTGGTAACGAGTTGAAGTGGTTTTGGACAGAGCCACAAAAAGGGAATTTCAACTATAAGGATGCTGATGATATGTTAGACTTGTGTCAGAAGTACAAGATAGACATTCGCGGACATTGCATCTTCTGGGAAGTGGACAGCAATGTTCAACAATGGGTCAAATCACTGAATAAAAATGATTTACTGACGGCTGTTCAAAATCGCTTAACTGGCTTATTGTCTCGCTACAAAGGCAAGTTCAAGCACTATGATGTTAACAATGAAATGTTGCATGGTTCATTTTATCAAGACAGACTAGGCAAGGATATAAGGGCAAACATGTTCAAGATTGCACACCAGCTAGATCCTTCTGCTACCCTATTTGTGAATGATTATCATGTTGAAGATGGAGACGATGCATATTCATCGCCAGAAATATACACACAACAAATTCTTGATTTACAAGATCAAGGTGCACCGGTTGGGGGAATAGGAATTCAAGGTCACATTGATAGTCCTGTGGGGCCTATTGTTTGTTCTGCACTCGATAAGTTGGCTACTCTTGGTCAACCAATATGGTTTACCGAGCTTGATGTTTCTTCCACTAATGAATATGTTCGAGGCGATGATTTGGAAGTTATGTTGCGCGAAGCTATGGCACACCCTGCTGTAGATGGTGTAATGCTATGGGGATTTTGGGAGTTGTTTATGAGCCGCGACAATGCACATTTGGTGAATGCAGAAGGTGAAATCAATGAAGCTGGGAGAAGATTCCTTGATCTTAAAGAAGAGTGGTTATCTCACACTCATGGTCATCTTGATGAGCAAGGGGAATTCAACTTCAGGGGATTCAGTGGTTTGTACAATGTGGAAATTGTTACCTTTGAAAAGGTAATTTGTCAGACATTCGTTGTTGATAAGGGTAACTCTTCATTGGTGATATCAATTGATTTGTAAGCCTCAGAAACTTGTATTACATGGTTGAAATGACATGCATTTGTGCTTATGTTCAATTTTTTTCTTCTTAATGAAAATACTACTTTGTCCTATTGGAAAAGAAATAAAATAATATTTGTTGGTTTGTTATAAATCAGTCGCTCACTTGCTGGTCATTATGCTATCATTACCTTTTTATGTTTTTCCTTAAATGTTTCTTTTATCGTCAAGAAAATTTTTAATGTCTTATTTTGGGTCAACTTTTAACTTGGATTGCTTATTGTCATAGCATTTAGAAGCTGTTGGTTTTGACCATTTTTTCATACGTACATGGCGAGTTTTAGCAATGGATTAGCTACAAATGCCTTGAACTTGGTTGATTAAAAAAGAAAGAGTTAAGGTGACGTTGATATCAAATAGCCATAGGCACAACGTCAAGTCAGTCTTGTATTTGTACTTGCAAATTAAAATATTTATAAGCGGTCTATATTAAAAGGTAGAATCTCAAAAAAAAAATGAAAGATGACCTAATTTTTTATTTTACGGTATGAAAGGTGGTATAAATAATTGAATTTTGGCTAGTTAAAAAAAAATTGAATTTTGGGTAAGTAGCCTTTTTGGTCTTAAAAATATAGTGAAATTCGATTTTAGTTCTAATTTTTTTTTATAGATTCTATCTTCAAAGTTTTGTAGAGCCACATGGCATGGCATGGTGACATGGTCTGCCATGTGGGATAATGGTGTCGCGTAATGTTGAGTTGTCATATCAACATTGTTATGCTAAAATCTAATATGTGACGATTATTCGACTTGAACGAAAAACAAAAATAAATATGTTTACATGAACCTAAAGCAAAACGAAATAAATATAATTTATAGGGATACATATAATTTTTATTTTTTTTTAAGTTTTAAACTTCAAACATCCCGTAGAAGAGTGCGTATTATATCATTTTAAAATAATTGATCTTGTGCCTATTATATTTTCTTTCTAAATAGCAAAACTTGTCCTCGTGAGCTTAACTCAATTGATAGAGACAATGCATAATATATGCAAGATCTGGGGTTCAAACCCCGCCACCACAAAAAAAAGTAGCAAAGCTTGTTGTCGTTAGCATCTCCAACCGTAGAATTTCAATCTATTTGTGCCAACTCAATTTTATGACACTCATAATTTTTAGACCGATGGAAGCTTACATTCTTAAGTTGCTTAACTTACAAATATCATCTCTCTAATTACCTCTGAAGACCAATGTAATTTTTTTTCTTTCGCACCGGTTTCCAATGGTGGGTGACTAATCCAGCTCATGCGTAGAGGCACGCGCACTGGCCAAGCGTTGTTCCTCCTGGGAATCGAACCTGGTATTCACTAGATACGTCCTTGAAAGGAGCTCCTTACCACTAGAGCCCAAACAACTTGGTTGACCAATGTAATTTTTAGACCAATAGAATCCTCAAAAATCACTGAACATGTTTAATTTAATGATTGCAAAAGTATACTCTCTCCGTTCCTAAATATAAACAAATTTGACTTTTTAGGTTCATTCAATTAATGATGTATGTGATTCATATTATAGACCACATACATCATTAATTGAATGAATCTAAAACGTAAAATTTACTTATATTTAAGAACGGATGAAGTATCATTAATACTATTAGTGAGGATAGTATTTGTCTACACAACCATATTTTGAAAAAAAAAATCTATATCTAGTCACACCAATACCTTCCAGAATTATATCTAAGTTATGTCTTGTGGGACTTTCTAGATATTTTTTTTATTTATTAAGAATTTAATGGGGCGATGAGCAGCTCTTGAACTATGAGATTAAAGAAGTTAAGAAATTAAATGTTTAAAGTTTGAATCCCAACAATGGAAAAAATACCAATATAACAACCGACATACTATCATTTGACATTAAAAAAGATTAAGAATTTAATAATTTTAATTTGCCCTTATGTTTTAGTTTTTAAGTTTCTTGTTGTGCCTTGTTAGTGTACAAGCATTCATGTATGAAATTGAAGTTTATCAATGATTTGTAAGGGTGTTTTGAAGATTTTTTTTACTTAACGATGTAGTTTAATATTCGTGTACGTACTTTTGATTTGTTTTTCCTCTTCTCTATATTTGTTTGTTTTAAACCTTTAAGTAATTTTACAGGATTAAATAATAAGACACTGGTATGTTCAAAGGATACAATTAATAGTGTTTTTTAAAATAAAAGTGAAAAGTTTTCTACTAACACAAACACCTATCTTACCGTATAACATTAAACGTTTGAGCTCAAATGGTTAATAAACTTCATTAAAAGCTAAATCATTTGAGAAAATGTGAATTTATTTTTTGAATTTAACAATATTTGGTTAGACTATTTGTACTTGCAAAAAGCACAATAAGGGATATTAGGGTTAAGTATCGTATTCTAGGGTTTAGACTGATTATTGGATGTCTTGAGAGTGCTCTCAAGGATGGTTTTTATAGCCTCCTTGTGGGCTTGTTTTGTGGTTACTTGGGCAGTAAGTAATTGGGTGTTTTGGGTATTTGGCACGTTCTAGAGTCTTCTAGAAGCGGATAGAGGCCGCGTCCTGGGAAGGGCGCTTTTAGGTTTTATGGCCCTTTTGGAGGGCGCTGAGGCCTCTAGAAGGGTCTAAAAACCCTTTTTTAAGGTCTTTTAGGTCTTCAGGAATATAATGACGATTCACTATTCTTACCCCAAGACCAAACGCTAAATTATTAGGGTCATTTTTCCTTAGAAACCAAAGGTTTAACAAAAAAGAAAACATACACATTGCTTTATTCATAATGGGTCAGCCTGTTTGAACTTAAAGACCAGCCAATTTTGTTTATAGATTTTATAATTTGGTGTAAACTTAAAAAATTAAAATAAAAGGATATTAGGACTAGCCCGTGGACGAAAACTGTCTACCATGCTATCATTGTGTCAAGTAGTCAAAAAATGTTGCAACAATCTGAGTGGTATTACATTCAGAGTTTTTGGAAACAACTATACTTAAAAACAATAGGTCCTCCTCCCCTTAACTTTGGTAGGTTTAAAGTTTCGACTCATAGATTAAGTAATACTGGTAAATTTATGCTAATATTATCTTTTATTATTTTATTTAGTAACCAGTATTTTATAAATTTGTATAATGTATAACTAGTCTCAACTAGTCATCTTTGACGGTTGGTGTCCGTTTAATGGTGATGCATATATTTAAAATACAAATTCCACTATAGTACCTAGTGAAAAATAAAATTACAATTAAAATCGATTTTTTATTTAACGTATAGGGAAAATTTGTGATATTTTGATTTTCTAAAACTACCAAAGTTTTAAGACAAAAATATCAAAAAACTTATTGAGCACATACATTTGGTTTTCTCCTTCCAACCAAATTTTCTCAAAAGTTGATGATTGAACCATTGACCACTTACTTACAATGTCTAACTCTCTTAGCACTCGGATCAAACCAAGTGTGAAACTTGAAATTTAAACATATACAAACGGGTATTCTCATTTTGTATGAATGGTTATGTTAAAAAGTGTCTTAAAAATACTTTCTAAGAAAATATAAAAGTTAAAACTTTTTTTCTTGACAAAAAAAACTTTTTATTTTATTTTAAAAACAACAATTTTAAACATTGAAAAAAGTTGAATAATTTGTTTTAAGAGAATAATGTTATATTGATTTTCTAACTTGTGTATGGTATTTGTTAGTATTTTCATATAAAACTAGTTAAAAATTGGAATGAAATTATTCTGACACCTTCGTCGGTGATAAATGTTTTATATATAGGGATAGTAATTGGACCCAAACCTGATATGGATACCCGCAAAATATATCTACAATGAGTAGGATAAAACCTCACATTCATGGGTCTGAGTAATTGCCCACAAATTTAAATGAGTATGAACGTAGATAAGGACATCTTATTGCCCAGTCCTACAATACAATTGGTACTATTCAATTATTTTTCTTTTCTTTTCATAGTCAAAGTGCGGATAATGAATGCGTGTATAAACACTCATATGGAAGAGCATTAAAGTTGTTGTCCACGAAATTTGAACTTGAATATATGTACAAAAGTAGATATGGGGAGAGACACTATAGTACCGTGTCCATAGGCATCCATTGTCATCTCTATTTACGTAAGCGTGCTTGTGTGCAGACGTGTAAAAGTTTACCTAATTCTTATTGTCACCAAGCATATTAATCCTTTAAAAGCATCAACTTGTTTGGTGCGTCCAATGGAAAGAACGCGTAAGTACTTAATTTGATTGATTATTATCACTGCCAAGTATAGTATTTTCCTCACAGAGCTGTGATTGGCTCTATGCCGCCGCCAGATACAAACAATTGGTGCACATCAGAAATTCGATAAGGAAAAGATGAATGCATGATTATGAAATTGATCAAGAGTCAAGACTAATATTATAGTATATCTGAATAATCATCAATAACAATATTTTGTTAAAATCAATCATAAGTTTTCCACTGCAATCCCACGCGTACGAAAAACAAAACAAAAATTGGGACAAATCTTGATGCTAATTTTAAATTTGTCTTTTGTACGTTTAGTCACTTTTGCTCAATCATTTTAATTCATGATCCTCCAATGGCATATTTTTATCTTTAAAAATTCATTTGTATAATTGATAACTAACTAATCTAGAAGCATGCTTGATGAACGCATGGAATAGTTAAAGAACCATTTTTTTACTAGATACATAGAACTAGATTGCACTTAGAAACATTAGCTATGTCATAACTCATAAGCATGTATGTGTCACGCACATTGTGGCCTTCTTGAACATCATATGTAAATCCGGCACTAATTAAGGTTGGGACTCGTCCACTTCAAACACAATAGGAGTTGCTTTCTCAAGAGATCGAGTAGCCCTATAATTTTTTTTTTCTTTTATGTTTGTTTTCTCAAATATTATACCCAAAAAAAACTGAATCTTCAAATTATTACTAAAGGAAAGAGTTGAATCTCCAAATTAGTTTATTTCTAAAGCAATAAAAAGAAAAGTTATTGCACCTGACCAAAAAAAAAACAGAAAGGTTATTGCTTAAAAAGGATGAAAAAGAGCAATTTAGTTCATAGAAAATAAATTGAATTTTTGAATTAGCACTTGGTGTTGATGCATCTTGTTCATTCTCTAGTCCACACAGAAGATGATTGTTCTATTTGACCTTGTACGAGGCAACACGACGTTGGACTTATAATTATACGTTTAAGAAACCCTGAATCCTATTTTTGTCGGTCAATAGAGTGGCAAACACCATCTAAAAATCCACAGGCACAAAAAAAGATTTCGAATTCGAAAACAAGCATAAGATTTATCTAGTCTAACAATCTTGCTATTTTCAATTAAGTTAAACTTTACATTAAAAAAAACTACATATTATTACCACACATATTTTTACTCAAACCATGTTAATTTTTATACTAGTCACTATAATTTTTATATTTTATTTTAGTCATTAAGAATATATCCGATTTTGCATTTGGTCCTTATTACTGTGTTGTTTTATTCTATGCAAACTTTGTTCGTGTTGGAATTGGTCCCTGAAATATGTTGTAATATTTACTATGGTTTACATATTTCATATGGAAGGACTAAAGTCAAATATTCTATGCATCAAATGATCAACTCCATTATAATTAAATGTTGCAAGGACTAAACCATAACAACAAGGAAGAAAAGCAAAATGTAGTATATTTGGAAGGGCGAATAACAAAAAAGTATTTTTTTAGGAATTAAAAGCAAAAAACCAATATATTTATAAGAACTAAATGCATATTTTAACAAATTTTAAAATACATCCACGAAATGAAACTAATTGCTTTATGAGAGGCACAAGGATCAATTTTAATTAGTAGACTGTCACAATAACTAATTAAATTTATTTTGTCAAAAAAAAAAAAAAAAAAAAAATAAAATTTATAATTAAAAAAAAAAAAAAAAAACTAATTACAATTTATAATCTTTGAGATTCACATAATGTGCTATATCATCATATGCACCACATAAGCAGCACGTACGTGATGAGAAAGCTTGATCATTAATAAAGCAAAATTATCTGAAAATGAAACTGTATTCATAGCCTCCCTAGCTAGCTAGCAATAGTTGCAGAAGATTTGGCGAACGTATAGTTATTATTATTTGCATAGAAGTGAATTTGGGCCTTTGGGCAGAGAATCAAAGCCGTGGTGTGAGAGGAGCCATTCTCACCGCCGGTGCCCGTGCCGGTGCCGGTGCAAATTCTTTTACAAGAAGGGCAAACTGTAACACTGGCAACCGGAAGCTGCATGTAATTATTTACGGGCTGTGCCGTTGTTTTCATGGACTTGAGCTCTTTCAACTCCTCTTCCAGCCTCTTGTTCTCTTCTGTTAGAGTTTCATAACAATGCTTCAGTGCCTCACACTCCACTTCCGTTTGTTTCAGCTTTGTCCTGCATATATAGTATATGTTAGAGTTACATATAAGAATTTTATTTGTATGCACCATCGTGTAACATGTATTTAAACTCAACATTTAAACAATAAAAATATTGATAATATATGTATTTTTATTATATTATCTATATATTATGATCAATAAACATGGAGAGAATAATGATTGTAAATATAGAATTACAACCTTGCCCTCCTGTTTTGAAACCACACCTCCACTTGTCTTGTCCGAAGATTCAGCTTGCTTGCCAATTCTTGCTTTTGCTTCTGATCATATGTCAAAGGAAAATGAGAAATCAAACCAATTCATGACTTATAAATAACATCATATTATACTATATAGTAGGGTTAATTATGTTTTTTTCCTCTACTAATTACTACTTGAATTTAGTCCATACAAAATATTTATTCAATTTAATTATTTTGCTTTACAAGGACTAAATACATGGACCAAATGCACTCATTTTTATAAAAAGTAAAATAAAAAATAAAGGACTAAAATTGAATAATTTTTTTTGAAGGGATTAAATTAAAATAATATTCATTTTATAGAGATTAAAAACATATTTAATTCCTCAAAAAAATTAATTAACATCTTTGTCAAAAAAAGATATTTAACCAAGTAATTAGCTAATTTAACAAGGAATTTGAAGATATATACCGGATTGAGAGTAGAATGATCTTTGAAGGTGTCCTCCAAGACTGCGGATTGTTCTTTGGTAAGCCTAAGTTTCTTTCTACTGGAGTTATCATTTACATCATCAATATCAACAAATGAAATCTTCTCTGCCTCATCATTTCTCTCCCTCTTGATGCTATTAGAGGAGTTGGAAAATGAAGATATCACGCTAGTAGAATTAGAGGCACGTTGATGCAAATTATAAATAAACTCATTCGATTCAGTCTTGGTTGTAGTAGTAGCTACTTGATGAATATTTTTCTCATCAATATTATCAGCAGCTGATCCAACTCCTAACGTAAGAGAATATGGGTCTGCCTTATTACATGGGTCCTCCTCTTCCTCCTTAATCTTCTTGCTTTGTTTATGTCTTTGTTTATGGAAGCCAAGACCAAGACCAAGAGAAATATCAAAATTCATGCTGTTCATGAGAATGTTTGAATATTTAAATATTTGACGCATTTATTGCTTGCGCTCTTATGTAAATCATCATCATATATATAATGAGCAAAAAGAAGGTGCGATTATGCGAGTGTGGTAGATGACCAAAGAATGGAGAATGAATATAGTTTATGATTGGGTGGGGACTCCTTTATCTAATTATTAAGCAACAATTTTGGAATAATTGTCATGATTAATGCAATACATATTCTAGAATGTAACATTTATAAATCGGTCATAAATAGACTAATAATTTAATTAGTTAGTTAAAATGTAAACTCTGAATATTCTTTTCAAACTCCTTCCACTATAATAGATTAATTATTTAAATTTAAGAATTTTAATAACATTGATGCTTCTTTCAAAAAATAACATTGATGCTATCATCGATCTGTAAATAATATTTTTTATTGGATGTCAAATTTAAAATTATAAAATAAAAACAAGTTTTTGTAAGAAAAATAAATAAAATCATATTTCTTTCTTTTCTTTTTTTTTTTGGTCAAGAAATCATATTTCTTTCTATTTTGTTGAAATCATAGAAAGTAGAAGATATAGCATCCTATAAAAATATTCCTATACTCGAATATTTAAAATCTCATCTCTCTTTTGACAAACAAGTTGACCACTATAAACTCTCTTTCTTCTTCCCCAAGCTGTAGATATTATTCCTATTCTCGAATATTGCTAAAATTACGTTTTTTTATTTATTGTACCAAAAGGGAAAGGAATTATCATGCTGTATTTTTATTTTTAACAAAGATCATGCCGTGTTTCTTATAAAAAAAATGATTAAATATGTTTTTTCATCCCCGTAAAATTGAGAATTCTAAGTTTAACCATTACTAAATTTTATTAGTTTTTAGTTGCTACTAAATTTTCCTTCACGCACTTTTAGTCTCTCTGTTATTAAGCCAACATTTATTTTAAATGATTTTTTAGGCATGCTTATAACATCGTAAAAAATTTATCTCCAAGAAATAAACTCAAAAATTGATTTGATGTGATTAGATTTTGTTATTTTTATCTTAAACTTTTTTACGTTTAAAAAATATATATTTAATTCATCTCACGGTAAAAAAAATGAAAAGTTTTAGTAAATGATTTTTTTTATAATGTTCTTAATATGTTTGCAAAAATTAATTTAAAAGTTTTAAGATAATTAAACAAATTTGGTCTTAACATATACCAAAACTGCATGCAATTTCTTTTTGTAGAGACTAGAAAAGCAATAAAACCCTAGTGAAGATTAAACTTGGACGATCCTCATTTTGTAGTGATAAAAAATACATTTAATTAGCCCTAAAAAAATCAATAATACAAGGTGGAATATGATTGAAAAGTTTGGAGAATAGCCCTAATTACACTAAAGTTTGCGGGACAAATTCAAAATATCACAACATGCTTTAAAAATAAAACTACCAATGAGTGTCTTTTCCAGGACTTGATCAACTACCACCTTTAAATCCATTTCGAATATTACATTTTCAACACCAAGCATTCTAAAAATATATTTAATCGTTCAATCAAAGCATGTTAATTGATTCATGAAAATAATTAGAAGCGTTTGAAGAAGGAAAACATACGTTGGTGGTTTGAGTTGAGAGGCATCCATCAAGAAAGCAAGTAGGAATGACAAGTGAAAAATGAAAGCAACATCCTCTGGGAAACATGTTTCTTAAGCTTTCAAAACAAATAATTTATCCACTCTTAATCTTTAATTTGCATCAAGAGTGCATCTAGAACCGTCATCATGAATTCTACTTTTCTTTTTAGATTATGTGTTTTGGTGCTTAGCCACTTAATTTGTTGTATCTTGGGAACCAAATACACTAATTAGTAGTAGTATATCTTTACCAAACTCATTTGTTTAATTATTTGCATTTCCCATCAATCGCAAGTTGCTTGAGATCAAAGTTAACTTTGGATCAGTGATTTGTTTTGATTTCTCAAGGATCAGAAAGAGACAGCCACTATGTATAATTTTGAGAACCAGAAACTCCGCATTAACCATTTGGTAAGAATTTCAATGTTACAAATTATATATGATATTGATAATCAATGAAAAGTTGAAAGAATGGGTTAAAAAAACATACCAGCTGGTAGGACATAATTCAATTAGAAGAATCATGATTGAGCAATTGAAATTGAAGTAACGAATAACACTAAACTATGTGAACTTTTTCCCTTTTAACTGTTGTGTAGAATTAAAACTTTATAAAACGGGTTCCAAGATTTTTAGGACGTTTCAAACAGTAACTAATTAGGTGAACTAAGGATTTTCTATCATTTGTATATTTTAATATAATCTCTAAACAGACAACCTTCTTTGCCCGATTAGACAGATATTGACTTCAGGGAAAAACATTATTTCAACCAAATTATGAATAATTGGGATACAGTGTCTTTCTGGTAACTGAGTACTAGAACTACTAGGTTTTGTTATATTCTGTTGTACAGTGTCTTAATATTTTTTTTTTCTTCTTACATACAATAGTTTAAATTTGAAGGATGGATGTCCTATGCGTGACATTGATGCTGATTCTAAAATTAAATTTCATATTCTTCTAGACATCTTGTTCCCAGTCACTAGCTAGCCAGCAAGTTGGTGAAGAAAATAAAAGGCATGTACATATTGATTCCTTTTATTTCGTTGTTTTTCATAGATGGCAATAGATAAGTGGTGCAACGTTGACAAGGGCAAGACAAAGAGTAGGTGGACTAACCAATAATTTGGCATGATTCGGTATTTGATTCTTTAGGAAGATTATGATGATGACTAAAGAAGCGTAGAAGTTGGCAATGATAGGGTGATGACTGATGAAGGAAGAGACAAAGTGTTGAAATTAAGGTAATTTTCGATGCGTAATGTTGTTTATCGCGAGAAACGTTATCACGAATTTATCCCGACCGTACAATTGACTCACCCTTTTATTTATTGACTTCCATTTATGTTGTCAGCCTTCCGTGATTTATGCCAATCCCTGAATTTTCATTGGTCTGTTTATGTTTGTGATCCATTCGGGTTAAAACACGTCGCTGTGTTTAGCACTACTCATCGAGAAAAGATTGTCTAGCTTTCAAGCTCGATATTATCTCAATTCAATGATCATCAATACACCAACTATTTTGGTGTATTGGATTGGAACAATAGCTCCAAATCTAATGTTAAGGGACTAAATAATATATTTATGAGGTATTGTTAGTTTTAAACTCAATACAAGCCTCTATTTTGGAGCACATTATTTCTGAGAATCCGAATTAGTAATTTATATATATATAATATATATGTTTCGGCCTTCAAGGCCAGTCCACTGGTGGGAATTTGGGTTTATGCTCTCTGTTAGGCTTTTCCAAGTCCACTCTTTTTCTTTTGTTCTTTTCCAATAGTACATGTCAACAAAGCCACCACTTTTGTCTGCATTTAGAATTTGATTTTGATTGTAATTTACGTAATCATTTTGCTGTACTATTGTCGTTCATTAGCTGGTATCTAGTTCCTTCCTCTTTGGATTCATTCCCTCAATCGCTTATTGAGCAACACAGGGACAAGTCAATGCCACTAGCAAGTACCAGTAGCAACCAACTTGTCTTGACTCCAATTTTCATATAGGGGCATGATTTTTTTATTCAGTAAATAAGCAATTACCCTCCTTAAATTGTAAGTTTTGTCAATTACCCTATGACATTAACAAAACTTCAATTACCCTCCTAAAATTGCATAACGATAGTCAATTTGCCCCTCCGTCAATTTCCTCCGTTAGAATATTTTTTTCAAAAAAAAATCTTGATTTTTTTTTACATTATGTGCAAATACCCCCTTGAAATTTTGCACTTATGTGCAAAATGCCCCATGAAATTTATAATAATCAGGCAAATTGGTCCCTGTGACAAAAAATATTCTTTTGCTCCCAATTTTTTTATTTTTATTATTATCATCATCAAAGGCCCTTGTTTTGAACCATATTGCAAGAATCAAGCAAATAAGATATGGTTATCCAGTTTTCAATTAAAGTTAGTGCTAAAAGAATATCACAAAGAAAATGCCAATTTAGAAACAGCAAAGAAGACAATTTTCAGCTTCAAGTAGCACAATAGAAAATAAGAATACAAGAGGATATAACCTTATTTAATTGTAATTTGATAAATATCCTCCCTTGTAGATGTGTGGATTAATTAAGTTAACGGAATGAAATCCTGGTGCAATACTAGCAAGAGTGTGAGTTCCAATACTACTAATCCCAATATATTTGAGAGTAGAAATGAAACCACCAACAAAAGAAAGTTTTGTGTTGCAATTGGAGAGAGATGTAGGAACCATTAGGTTACATCCATCATCATTGAAAACTTTTCATCACCATCAGATGTTGCATTAGATAACATGTTTCCTCCACATTGTAATTGTACTTGAGCATCTCAATTATTTACACAGAACTATATGGTTACTCTCTACATAATTAATGATAAAAGTGTATTAGTAACATACACTTTCAGTGTAAAAAGTATCTTACATCCATTCAAATTATTTAAAAAATTATTTTTCATTCACATGTCTAGTTAAAAAAGTTATTATTTTAGGTTTCTCCCTCAAATTGCTTGTTTGATTCTTGTAACATGGTTCAAAATAAGGGCATTTGATGATGATGATAATAAAGATAAAAAAATTTGGGAGCAAAAGAATATTTTTTTGTCACAGGGACCAAAATAGCATCTACAAAAATGGACGCTAAAATTGAAGCTAAAGGCATATTAAAAGTGTATATTATGCAGACGCTACTTAGCATCTATAAAAGTGGACGCTAAAAGTTAGGCAAAATTTAACATCAGCATCAACATATGTGGATGCTAAGATCAAATTTAAAAAACTACATTCTTTCAAAATTAGAGTTCGAAATTGTGGATGCTAAAATTAGTGTATGCATAAAAATTTAGTTCAATTACACTAATTAACCTGAATACATATGACTATTTTTTTGTTAGTTAACTACCCTTACTCAGACTTACAAAATTATATTTATGACTAAATAATATAATATTATAGAAATTAAAATAAGACATGAAACTGAGGCATCCAAATATAAAGAACATACATAATGAAGTCTTAACCATAAAATTAGTAGAAACTAAACATAATCCTAGAGTTAAATTAGTAGAAACTAAACATAATTCATCAAATTAGTATAAAGAACATCTACCCATAATCGAAGTCTTTACTCTCTGTCCACCTCTTGCGTATCACCAGTAGAGCGTTCATCAATCTTTGTTAGCTTAGTCAGATGCTCTTAATAGTTATCCTGGTAAAAAAAACACAACTTATTCATATAGAAATAAATCACCAAGCATATGTATAATGCAGTTTTCATGCCTATTCCAAAAAGCAACATGCATGCAGTCTCAAATTACAA
>Ga0228710_1006515_pt1 | contig 17650 bp, 5 predicted proteins | sample MedpolnodulmetaG_FD_177995 | JGI IMG/M metagenome (GOLD analysis project Ga0228710, IMG submission 177995) | Root nodule microbial communities from Medicago polymorpha collected in Santa Monica, California, United States - pink nodules | ecosystem: Host-associated > Plants > Roots > Nodule...
CTTGTGGTTTTTAGAGTGCTTTAGTTTTGTCAAAATTGTAACATCTTCTGGTGTAACATCATTGGTCTGTCCTTGTTCCCAAGCATTTTGTTTTTATAGCACCCTTTATCTTTGAATGATGTGTGGTCGTTGAAATATATGCAGCCATTGTGTTCGATTGTTTGCTTATTTTAAGGGTTTTGTTCCCTTTTTTATGCACTTTTACACTCTTCTTGTGCTATGAATGAATGTGTTTTTGTTTGACTCACTCTGGTTCATGTAGACCTGCATAAAATTTTATCATATCGGCTATCACTAATTTATGAAGAATCATCAGTGATTAATGAATTTCACAACATCGTTGTCATCTGTTATTTTGTTGTGTTTGGCAAGATCTTGTAATATAAATTTACGATATCAACTACCACTAATATATGGAGAGTTATCGGAGCTTAATGAATTTCACAACATCGTTGTCATCTGTTATTTTCGTTGTGTTTGGCAAAATCTTGTAATCTGACTGAATTTATTTTTAGGTAAAATGATGTCAGTTTGCTTGTGCTAGTTTCATAATTTTCTGACCTGCCTAATTGGTTTAGCCTTGCTAGTTGTATCCATCTCAGATTTTCGGAATCATAATTTCTGCAATGCAACTCATGCTAGTAATCAAATGCAAGTTTTTGATCTACTTTTCAATGAGTCACAACATATCATTCCGATAGTTTACCCCCTTACCCTGATTTTTTATTCCATTTGCAGGAAATCATGTCCATTGCATTGCATCCATCTGCTGTGAAACCTGATTTTGGTTATGTTAGACACACATGGGGGGTGAAATCCTGGACAGACTTCTGAGTGTAGTTAAATTTGTTGGTGTTTATGTAGACAATATATTTTACTAGAACATATTTGGACCTTTTACTATAATCAATTTTCTTAGAGACTTCCAAATTGGTAATAGTTTATACTTTATAGTAATTTTAAACTTGTGTTTGATAATGCAATTACAATATTCTTCTGCCAAATTTCTTTTCAACCAAATCACAATGATGGAAATTTATAATTCATAACAAAAGTAGAAATACGGATCAGACAGAACAGGGCTGAGTTCCATCAGAGACTAGAGTATGATTATAGAAACATCAATTTATTCAATTCTATAATTGTTTATATCTTTTTCTTCAACGTCACTTCTTATCCCCCTTCGTTTGGAAGCTGGATTATGTGTTTTACTTGAATCTGTAAGTGTCACAGGTGTATATCAACGGAAGGCGACTCGCTATAAAACACGCAAGGCTCACTGTTTTCTTTAAAATAGACTGAATTAAAACAAGCTGTTAGCACAAATAAGTTAAATCTACAACCTTGAGCCAGAATTTAACCATTGATCGCATTGAAATCACACATGTCAACCATCCCTCAAACAAAAGACAATGTGGTTATGTATTTTTCATTACTGTGCAAATGCCCACATAGACCAAATTGTCACAACTTACAATCCCTATTTGAAAATGGATTTTCCAGGTGTGTACTTTAAGCATTTTTGTTAAAAGTTTTAAGCAGTCTATTCTGGGATTGAAAACATTGGTTTCCGTTTGGCTGCCGTGGCATGCATTTTCAGCTCCGTGAGGGATAACTGGTCAAGAGTTGGAATTAGTAGACAGTCTTTTAAAGGATGTTGGATTTTTCTAGGAAGCTTGCTTTGTTTAATTCTGTATAGTATATGGTGGTACACCTGGTTGGTGCTCTTTAATGCAGTTAATGTTCTTAGCAACAGTAGGTATTTAGATTGAGATGCCATAATTTTTCACGCATACATTTTGCAACATTGTCCCTGCAATACAAAATATTTAGACTTCAAATTATTTTAACGAATGTTATTATGTATGGTGCTATATGCAACTTTATCATAAAAACTATCCATTTGACGGGCACTACAGTTTTGTGAAATCTAAGGGTACCACCTTCTACAATATTACTACGTCATTTTCATTTGGTAGAGCGTGGGTTTGAACTTGCGATCCCCATTAATGTGCGAGTTTTGGTGCTAGACTCCTCAATTTTAGGTGTTATAGTTTATTTTAAATTATATTAGTAGAGTTAATTTTAATTGTAAAATATATTTTATGTACCAAAACACCTTGTTAATTATAGTTAGTGGTATGGTTAGATGATTGAAATACATTAAAGAACGATATGTAAGTCGAAAAAAATAATAAATATTATCTTGATATTATAAAATGATAAATAATTTGAGACAGAAAAATAATGTAATTGACACCTGATTTTAGACCGAGTGAGAAATAAATATGAAATGGACACTTAATTATAACTAGGATTTGTTACGGGTCAGGTTGTAAACAAAGCAAGAGCAACCCAAACTTAAAAACTCAAGTTTGCTTATAAAGACCACTGACCTCTTCCGTCTAGACAAAGCAAGAACACTTCTTTCTGGCTGAATTGTAGATGGAAATGGAACCTGAGCCAGAACCGAAACAGGGACAAGAATCGGAGTTGGAAACAGAATTGGAACCGCCATGGGATTGGGATTTGAAACCATTTGAAGAACTGGTGTATAGTGACCTCTCTAGCCGGTTTGACAATGACCCTGATCCTTGCTACTCTGCGTGTCCACTCTTGGTCTATAAGAATAAAATAAAGCCTTGATCAAACAACAAGAGGATGCAAAAGAGGCAGTGGCTAAGTATTTGGAGATCTCTCGTAACACAACTGTATGTCTCGTCTCTTTTGCTTTTAATTGTGCTTCAGTCAGTTGTAATCTGATTCTGGACTGCACAGCCCTTGACTAATGTATGTGGCAATAACTTCCCCAAACCCATGGACATTACCGATGATGATCGCCCTTTCTCACTCGCCTCTCCAAGTTTGCTTTGGAAAAGTACAATAATGACAATCAGGTTCCAAACTAGTTCACGACCATTGTTATATTATATCTTTGTTTATTCTTTCACTCAACAGCTTCATTATTCTTCTAATTTTTGTTTCTCTTATTTAGGATGTCAAATATGAATTTGATGAGCTCATCAAGGCAACCCGTGTTCATATTCCTCTTGGTACTTATTACATTACCTTTAAAGCAAAACCAAAACCAGAAGATGCTACCCATGTTCATCCTTCCAACTGCCCTGCCATAACTTTTCAGGTCCGTGTCTGTGACAGTATGCCTGAACCTGTGATCAAGTCGTGTTCCATTAAAACCTAACACCCACACGCCATGGTAATAATGTTTCTATTATGCATACTTACATGTTTAGTATGTTGTATCTTCTATTCTAGGCTAATCAATTTTCTTAGAGACTTCATTTTGGTAACAGTTCTTTTGAACTTGTATTTGATTATCATATTTACAATGTGCTTATGTCAAATTTCTTTTCAGGACAATCACAATGATGAAAATCTTTAGTTCATAACAAAAGCAGAAACTTGCGGTAGGCCAGACAAGCCTAAGTTCAAAAGAGACAGGAGTATGATTGTTATATATTTGTTTATATCCTTCTCGTCAACATCACTCATTTGGAAGTTGCATTGTGTTCTTTCCTGGTGACTTCACCAGAGTTACATTTTTTTTTACCTTGAACATGAGAACGCCTCACTATGAGCCATGCAATGCTAACTGTTTTCTTTTTAAACAAAAAATAGACTGAAGTGAAAGCAGGAGTTAAACGAAGTAAATCAAACAAATAACCTTGAGCCACAATTTAACCAAGGCTTTCATGCAAAACACACATTTCAACTTTCCCTATAACAAAAGACTACCAGGTTGTGTATTTTTTTTCTTTCCTATGCAAAAATCCACACCCCATATCGCCGCAACTTATAAGCCATGTTTGAAAATGCATTTTCGCACAACTTATCAGGACAATTGTGAAATGAAGTCCCACCCATCATCTCTTCTAACTCGGCCCCATTTTGTATCTTTTTTCATAGTAAGTGAACGGTAATGTTTCATGTATGGCTACCATCTTTTCATGCATGTCCTTTTCCCCCTTTTAAATTGTGTTTGGAATGCTGATTCAAATCTCTCTATCAATTATTATTGTTAGTCGCTATATTCATGTCTGGTATTTTTCATGCTTCTGGAATGTTGAGAGTTGAGACAATGCACTAGATCTTAAGCTGATTTCAAAATTAAGCAAACGTGATATTGCCTTTGTGGTTTGATACTAGGGTTCTCTCTCTTCTCTTTTCAGCGGTGTTTTTCTTCAACAACTCTAGCTCTATATATTTTTTGGTGACCAAGCTTGTTTTTTTTTGTTCAGTTACAATTTTTGTGCTGTCAATTGAAAGTTATTCTCGTGTTGAATTTATTTTGGTATTTTATTCAGGAAAGTGCTAAAGAGTGCCCTTAAGGCATTGGTTAAGAGAACAAAAATAGAAATATTGTGTTGGAAAATGGTGAAAAGTGGTGAATTCAACTTTTTAAAATTTAAAAATTGTAGTTTCCAATGAAAAACTACTACTTTTGGTTTCCACTTGTTAGCATGGCCCCTTTTATGAATATGTTCATCTCACTTTTTTCCCATCTTTGTAAATATTATTTTCCTTGTCCAGTACCTTGCTTGGTGAAATAGTAATCATATATGATAGTCTTATGATAGAATACTTGACATCCTATTAGAATGTTCCTCACACATAGCATATTATGTCTGTTAGTTGTTAGTCTGTCATATATTTTCTCGCATTTTGCTTTGCCTCATCACTTGTACCTTGGCTTCTCATTAAGGTTCATTTTGCAGTACCCTGTCAATTACAATTACCAGTGGCAGGAATCTGAAGCCTCTAGGCCACTACTTGCCTTACCAGCTCAGCCAACTACCCACACCTTCAGCAGAATGGTCCAGTTTTTGTACTTGACCTTCAACAGATATATCACCGCAGGTTGAGTAAATCTGTTGCAGGGGTCAAAGTTTAGTTGTTTGTCTCTCCCTCTCACTCCTCTATATAAAGTTCTGATATCCTTGCAAACTATGAGAACATTTGACGGAAACCTTCAAACCTCTTCTTTTTAGTAATTTTTCTGTTGTCAAGAATTGTAATATCACTGTAATTTTTCTTTTGCTCAAAAGAATGGTAATCTCTCTGTAATGGTATTACATCCTTCTCATTGTCCCTGAGGATTTTGTTTTTAATATTAAATAAATGTGATCTTGCCTTTGTGTTCTTTCTCGTCTTTTGATATCTGAATATTTATTGAATAAGATATCTCTTTCTCTCCTCCCTTTTCGTATCTGAATATTGAATTATGTATTATTGCAGCGTCTAATTGTCATTAATTTACCATTCCTTGCTCAACTTTCGAACTACACATTTTCTATTGAAAATGATAAATTATTTTTGAGGGGGGTGGTTCTTCATGGTGTTAGACTTTGTACTATGTTGATATAACACACTGGTATACCCTGTATTTTCAATAATAAAGATTACTTGAAGCATGGATCAAATTATAGTGCTAAAACACGTTTTGAACCTGTTTTAATTTTTAGAAATCGTACTCTTGGTGTGAAATAAATGTGGTTGATTGAATTTGATTCATGCTTGTGATGATTCTTTCTTTTCTTGCATGTTGTTTTAATTATTCTTTTCAAATCTTATAAATTCAGAAAATCCTTTAAAATCTTATGACGATGTAAATCCATTGAAATCCAAATTGAAAATCAGTATTTTAAAATCATGAAAGTCATTAAAATCCTATAAAATCTTTTAAAATTTTGAGACTTTTTTAAGCAAAAATTATCCTTTAAAATACTAATCCAATACACGTCGCGTCGTGAACTTAAAAACACAAGTTTGTTTATAACGAGGGTTGACGATTTTTGAATTTTGTTGTTCGTTCAATTCTGTCTAATGTCGATGGAGGAGAGTCTCGTCTTTGGCGCCATCCGACGTGAACCAGAACCAGAACCGGAATCTGAGTCGAATTCAGGATCGAATTGGGATTGGGAATTGAAACCATTAGAAGATCTAACCCTGAGTGACTTCTCCAGTCTTGAAGATGACATCTCTCCTTTTCTTTTTTCGTGTCCACGCTTTGAGTATAAGAATAAAGCCCAGAGAGAAAAAGAAGCCGCAAGTAAAAGGGCCCTGGATGAGTATTTGGAGAGCTCTCGTAACCTAACTGTACGTGTTTCACTCTCTCTTTCTCTTCTCTGTTATTAATATATATATATGTATTCTCTTTTAATCTCATTCTGGACTGCACAGCCCTTCGATGCTATCCCTGTTCCATTCATAGCAATGACATGTTCAAGTAACTTTCCCATGCAATGAACGCCCTCTCCTCACCCGCCTCTCCAAATTTGCTTTAGACAACTACAATGCTGAAAATCAGGTTCTAAACTACTTAACTGCCGTTATTTATATGTTTATTCGTTGATCATTATTCTTCTAATTGCCCCCTCGCTAATTTAGGGTTCAAATTATGAATTTGAGAAACTCGTCAAGGCAGCACGTTGTCCTGTTCCTCTTGGTACTTATTACATTACTTTTGAAGCAAAAGATGCTATGGATGTTGATGCCTCCAACCGACCTGCCACAACTTTCCAGGCCCATGTCTGGAACAAGAGTTCTGCAAGAAAGAAGTTTGAAAAGGAATTGCCTGTTGTCAAGTCGTGTTCCATTAAAACCTAACACAGGCACCATGGTAATAATGTTTCTTTACTATTATTATGCATGTTTTCATCATATTTTATCTTTTCTAGGATAATCAACATTCTTGGAGATTCTAAGTTGGCAACCATTTAGTTCTTTTGAACTTGTATTTGATAGTTGTATTAAAAATAGGTGAGCAGACTGGCACCCTTGAAGTTTTGTATTCAAAATAGGTGAACAGCCTATATCATCCAATTATTCAATGTCATGTCATATTTTTTTTTGTATTAATTTATTTAAAAATAAATCAAATTTCTTAACCCTACGGCACTGCTACCCATCCAAACTTAGGGTACTTAAGAATTTACCTTACCTTAAAAAAATATACTACTTCTGTCAATTTCTTTACAAGAAAATCACAGCAATTAATCTTTAAAGTTTTAAAAAAAGCATAAGTTGGTTTTAGACCAGACAGGCACGCCTAAGTTCAGCCATTTACTTTTTTGCTTGAACCAAAAAGCGGCTTATCATGAGCCATGCAATGCTGACCTTTTTTCTTTTTAAATAGGCTGGAGTGAAAGATGATCTTAAACCAAATAAGTTGAATGAATAACCCGGAGTCACGATTTAACCAAGGGTGACATGCAAATCACACATATCAACCACCACTTTAACAAAAAACCATGTAGTTGTGTATTTTTTCATCCCTATGCAAAAGTCCATAACTGCAAATTGCCACAACTTAGAAGCCCTATTTGAAAATGCATTTTCCCACAAACAACTTATAAGAACAATTGTTCAATCAAGTCACGCACATCACCTCTTCAAACTTGACCCTTTCTTAGTAAATTAATTGTTGAAATTTGGGGCCTAACTCATCCTTACAAAACCGGCTTTCCCCTCCCATTTTCCTCTATTTCTTCCACTTGCTCATTCCTATTTTCCCAAGCCTTCCCCTCCCTTCCCCTTCAAACTCACAAACAAAGCCTAAGACTAAGGCGCTGAAAGAAATTGATGTGGGGTCGTCAATTAAGAGATCTCGTTTTTGCAGTATTAGGTGAAGATATTTCAAAACTAGATAATGCTGATTTTGAGGAGTCCGTCGTGGAAACTGATGCAAATTGAATTGAATCAATGAAGATGGTTAATGTTAAGTGGTCTGAAAATTTATCCACGGGTGGGGGGCTATAAGAGGAAAAGGAGCAGTCAAAGTTGACATAGTATTACCATTGTTCTTTAAGATGGTAAATGGTAATATTTAAGGAAAAGTTACAAAAAAATCAAGGACAGGTCATACGAGGGAAATAAGTGTAATAAAGGTAATTCCGAGGGCAAGAAGGCGGAATTGTGGGTTTTCCAAATTTGTTGGTAGTTGTAGTGCTTATATTGTAGAGTTGTGGGGGTGTTCTTGAAGGTCTTCAAGTGGCTACAGAGAGAGGTTTTTAGAATGTAATGCTTAATGTTGATTCTCAAATAGTGCTATGCGATTTGAATAATTGTTGTACAGATAGTGTCGCAGGTATGCAGATCATGCAACGTTCTGCCATGACCAATTTGGGGTGTGATAGTGGTTCTATTTTGATTTTGAACAAAAACTGTCCGCTCAATGTAGTTTATTATTGTTGGCGGATCAAGCTGGTGTGTTAACTCATCATTTGATTCCGGTGTAGTTCTCTTTTTGTACTCCAACCCTCTTTTATCCAAAAAGAAAAAAACTCTTCAACTGTGTACCTACAATGACTTGCTTGAGAAAGCCAGTTATCTGTCCGCAGCAGAAGATTAATGTTTTAAAACTTATGCTGGACATCAAACCGGTGAGACCTCAAGTCATAGTTCATTTGGTTCAACCGGTATAACCATGGGTAAACCAAATGATAAATAAATAAATACAATTTTAAAACCATATTGGACATCGGACCGGTGAGTCCTCACAGTCATAGTTCATTTGGTTCAGCCGACGGTTGAACTGAATGATAAAATCATGTAGTAATGTCCCACAAATTTCACATTTGCGACGTCACAACTATTGCATCATCTAACGAAATCATGTATTAAACCGTACATATGTAATTTATTCAAAATGAAAACGATCAAGCTTTGGGAAGAGTGAGTACATATAGATGTAAATGTACGTGTTAAGAGTTCCTCAATGGATGTGATAAGGCCTGGACAGAAGTATGAATGAGGGCAATCTAAATTCTAAGATATTATTAGAGTCTGCCTATCCAAGACCTGTTGAACCACCTGTTGTAAGGTTACCTAATCACGGCACTCGGGTCACACTCCAGATGTCCAATCCTGAGCGTGAGGGGGGTGTTTAGAGTCCCACAGTGATTGAGATAAAACTAGAACATACGTTTGCTAATGGGGACAGTTATCACCTTACAGGCTGGTTTTGTATGATCGAGTTAGGTCCTACTAGCCGGTTTTGTATGATCGAGTTAGGTCCAACTCAATTTCTAAGAGTATGGCACATACATCCATACACACAACATAGGTTACTTACTAACTTCTGAATTCGTCAAGAAGAAAAACCTGAGTGGTCTCACTGACTTACGCATGTAAGGCAGACACAACAAGAGGGACCTTGTCATCATCAAAATGGAAGCTCTCATAATGCCACACAAACCCCTCCGCATCCTCTGAAACCAGCTTACCATGAACTGCCTTGCAATACATGTACATCACAGTCTTAGCGGAAACGTTAATCGATTTAATCAGTTGAAATTTGTTGTTCATTACCTAGTCTCACATCACTCGGAATAGAGTCTTTGAGTTTGGTTAAATAAAGAGGAAGTGCTTAATATTTCAACATTCTGGGTCATTCGGGGGTAAATATGGGGAAAAAAGCTTACTGAAATGTGTTTGAATCTTTTGTGGTTTCGACGTGTATTTTCTTGTAACACTTGAAACAGAAGCTTACAGTTTTGCCTAAGCAAATGAATGTCTTTTTTTTTTTTTGGTATAAAAGTGTATTTTCTTTTTTCAGGATGGTTGAGCTTATTTTTCCTAGATACAATTGTTGTGCTGTCAACTGAAAGGAATTCTTCTGTTGAACTAGTTTTGATGTTTGATTTATCTGTTCATATCCCTTTGTTTTCCATCTCGTCAATAAACATTATTTTTCTTGTCAAGTCCCTGGCTAAGATGTACTTGTATATTCTGTCATATTCTGACAACTTTCAATAGCAAAGTTGTGGTTTTTAGTGCTTAGTTTTGTCAAAATCATTAACCTCGCATTTCTGGTGTTACACCTTTTTATCTTTGAATGACTTGTAGTTGTTGAAGTATATGCAGCCATTGTGTTTGGATGTTTGCTAATAATATCTCAAGGTTTTTGTTCCCTTTTTAACCCAGTTTTATGCAGTGTTAGTGTGTTACACTCTTGTGCTGTAAATAAAGTGTTTTTTACATGATCAGGTTCACATAGACCTGCATGCATTTTAATCATATCAACTATCACTGATTTATGAAGAATTGTCAAAAGTTGGTGAATTTCGTAACATGTTGTCATCTGATGTTTTTACTTTTAATTTGTATGGTGATATCTACTTGTGATGTGAATTTAGTTTGGGGTAAGATGATTGGTGTCAGTTTGCTTGTACCAGTTTCATAGTTTTCTGGCCCACTTAATTAACTAAGGCTTGCTAAGTCTATCCATCTCGTTTCTTCAAAAAAAAAAGTCGATCCATCTCGGATTTAGGAATCATAATTTCTGCAATACAGCTCGTGGTAGTAATCAAATGCAAGTTTTAGATCTATCTTCAATGAGTCACAAAGATAGCATTGCTGTAGTTTACCCTCTCAACCAATTCTTTAATCCTTTTGCAGGAAGTCAAGTCCATTGCATTGCATCCACCTGCTGTGAAACTGGTTTTCTGTGTTAGACTAACACGAGGGTGAAAGCGTGGACAAACAGAGTTCTGGGTGTAGCTAAATCTGTTGGTGCTTCTGTAGATGGTATATTGTTCTAGAACATCTTGGGATATTTAACTTATTGTGTAACTTTTTAATTTTATATCACACCATCTTATGTTTGTCACTTACCCGTACAATCGGATGAACGTTCCAACATTTGATAAGACTATAAAAATTAATTCTATGATTTGAAGCTTTTAGTTCATTTTTGTCTGAATTTGATCATACGCTTCAATTTGACAAGTGACGTTTGTTTCTTTTTTGTTTTGTTTTGAGGGACGTTTGTTTCTAATGTATGGAACATTGAATATATGAGGCAATTTGTTTTTGAATTAAAGGTGAATTGTACAGTAAGTAGTGGCGTACAAATTCCAACCCAGACCATTAAACTGCACATGCCTGAATTATTTGGTATTGGTCCGACCTTAACCCGAAAAAATAGAGACAAAAATAGGGATAAGACAGGAGTAGGGACGCAACTGAAATAGGGATTGAGTCTGAGTTAACGTCCTGTTCCAAATGAGTTCGAGGAAAATGTGGTGTTTTTAACACTTGGTTAGTTTCTAACACACTCACATACTCAAAAACAAAATTCTCACACTTTCTATTTGATAAGCATTCTGTTAAGAGGATATCTATATCTATGCATTATATAATAACATAATTGAGATTATATTAACCTTAATATCTTACACAAACAAAGGTCCATTTGTCAAATATCCCAAGATGTTCTAGCACACTTCCATGATGTCTTAAAATAAAGTAAGATAGAGTATTTTTGCACCGCAACAAACTAAAGATATTCCCCTGTAGTCTCTCCTCAACGTGCAAGATTAATTGGCAAGTCTTATACCACGAATAACCCATGCTGTAGGAACTAGTAATCTTCCATGACTTGGGGCTCGGTTAATCTTTGCATACCCTTTATCAGCCCAGCCATCTCCATGTGAGTTTCTTATCACCCAATATTTCACCAGCTTTTTGTTCACCATTTCTTCCCCAAAGTCTACAATCATAACTGCATGTTTAGCTGCCTTGTCCAAAGCTTTTACATCTTTTGGACCAGAATATATAACACCCTACAATTGTAGTAAAAGAAATAAAAATTAAACCATAAATTAATTCAAATTTAAACCACTTGAGATTTAATAAACACTTACTCCTTTGAAACAACCCAACTCCTTAGTCCACAATATTTCAGCTGCCACAGGTCCTTTCTTTAACTCATTTTCTAATTTCCTTTCTTCGGCTTTGTGTTTATCTTTTAAGATGAGATCCTTTGTAAGGTCTATCGTTAAGCAAGTCTCAATCCACAAATACACCTACATAGATTGGTGTATAAAATTAAAATAATGTGGACAATAAATGTTATATATTTTTTTTTTGAAGAGAAATGTTATATATATAAACAAGAAAAGTAATTGCCAAGTTGTATAAAGGCTTAAACTAATTTGAATTTGATTTTCATTTTATAGATGTCTCTTATTGTTGCTGACAGTCTAACACTAATATGAAAATACTTTAGAGGGATACCACAATAAATAAATCATCCTGATCATTATTCAGACATGAAACAGAGAGAGACCTAATTCAGCTTTGGCAGAGAGAGTACCTCGCGCTCATAACCTATAGGCTTAAACGTTCCTTCATAAGGACATGTTTCCTCCAAAACACAACCATTCTCTCTAATCCAATTCAATGTTTCAGGAATAGTGCGTCCAGCTTTGTCTTGCGTTGTGTCTCTGATCAAGTGATTGTATAAGTCTTAGGCCGACAAGTTGATATGCCTTCCACCATGTTTAATATGGTGTAATGCCTCAATCACACCACACACAACAAATGCAAAACAACAATCTAATAGAATGAAAAAAAATTATATACATTAAATTTGTTTTTAAACTATAGAAATTAAATTTTTTCGAAATTAGAAATTAAATTTAAACAATGATATATTAAAAGCAACTTACTTCCTTCTGTTTCCTGATCTTTAATAGAGTTTAAATGGCCTTTGTTCCTCCAATCAAATGCGGGATCATCCTACATTTAGAAATAAATAAAAGGGTCATATTTGTGTTTAAAATTAAAATAAGTATTATGTCTAAAATCTAGTAATGTAAGCAAAACTATACTGATAAAAAAAACATTTTATTGATAGTGGTTCAAGCCCAACATTATAGTAGGAAACCTTTACTCAACGCGCAGTGAACTATTCTTTCGCCTTTTACAAGTGATAATAATAGATAATTAAACTCATTATTTTGATATATAATAAAAAGTTAATGCTTTAATATAATATTGGTAGGGTTCATATCAAAACTAAATCTCAACTAGTCACCTAACATAAACGAACAAGATACAACTAAGCCAAATCTATAATAATCACTATTACATAAGTTTGTAAAATTTTATTTAGGTTCGTAGTAATAGATGTCGTTTTATATTGGATTTTGAGGTTTGGTTTTCACATGTTAATTTATCATGTTTAGTATCTCCAGCTAAATTTTCCGAACAACAAACCAGAAATTATGGTTCATATTAAACGTTAAAATAGGTGGCATTATAAAATTTGTGTCTCACCATTTTATTCAATAAAAAAAACAAAAAAGTAGATACTTTACATTCAAAACAACAACTTTTAAACATTTAAAAAGTTGAATAACCATTTTTTAAGAGAATCTAAGAGAATATATATATTTTAATTTTCTTAACATGGATCATAAGGGCACTCTAGCATTTCCCATAAAAATTTAGCATAAATGTGCAAGCAAAGATTTGTAGTTGTAACTGTGTCACTTAGTTTTAATTAAGCAATCAAGTAATTTGCATTAATTATAAAAAAAAATTATTCACTAATCAGGCAAAATATGTAGCTGTTGTGGAAATGCATTTAGATGAAATATTGACTGGTATAAATAATTATGATAAAAGAACGCAAAAATATTGAAAAGGAAAAAAGAATACATGATGATCCATGCTAGAATGCTAACATATGTCGACCAAAGAGCAATTTTTTACGTCCACCAAAGATATGATCTGTAGCATGAGTTAGACAATTACAATTAAAACAATAAACATTTAAATCATACACAATTTTCATAGTTAATCCACAAAGATATGATCATATTCAAGCTTTGCCATCAAATTTGTTAAAAGAAAAAGTATAGTATATTTTTGTTTCTTTCTCTTGTTAATATGAAAAGAAATATTTTTGCATACACGATAATCAACATCACAATGATAAAATTGATGAGTCATTGTGTATTCATTAAAATTGATATATTACGATCTTGAATGAGGGATTTGGAAGAATACATTTTTTTCCTATTAATTTGAGGCCTAGAATACAATGGTTGAATTTTATGAATGTAAAATGCAGGTTTTGTTTAGGGATGTAAAATGAAGTTAAAACATGCACAATTAACTTAAGCATTACATGTTTATATCACCAAATTTTAATTCTTGATCATACTAAAAATCAAATCAAATTAAAAAAAAAAAACTGCATTTTACATTTCTTAAAGTTTAGTTGCTCAAACACTCAATGTTAAAAAAAATAAAATTCAAAAAACAAGTCATCACACAACAAACAAGAACAAAAAAAATAGACCACAGATAACAACAACAAAAGAAATGATTTTTATGATTTGAAGAACATATTTGCTAGGTGGAGGGAAATGATTGATGATGCTGAAGTTTGATTCATAAAAAGTATATTTATTTATTATGCATCGATGAAAATAGTGGGAATGAAAAGGAGGAGATTGTGGAAGTTAAGGTAGAAGGAGAAGAGAGAAATAGCAATAGTACAAAGAATTGTTGCTTTTAGAGAGGTACTGTGTTCTTTGAGGAATGTATGTTTTCTTTCTTTGTTTTCTAAACACACACCTTGTGTTTTAGATCAAGGTTTTAAGAAGGAAGTTATATTTTGTAATTTCAAGCTATATATTCAATGTTGCTCATATATGAACCAAAAAGTGTTTTTACTTACTAATGTAGAAGAGAAAGATGAGTAGAGACTCTTCTCTCTTAAAAAACTTTCTTCAAGGCTTTTAGCAATAGAACAGGCAGACTCTCTTATATAATACCAACATGATATGTACATATATTTATACTCTACATCTATACACACTTTTTGTCTCCCTTCATATACCACATGATACTTATATATTTTCCATCTTTAAAAGTATTGTTAGTTATTAAATCAATTGATAACTATTAATAACATCTTAATTTATTATTTCACAAATTTTATAAATTAATTTATCCTACGTCTACAATTTTAAAAAAATAAAATAAGAAAAGTGACATTGTTCTCAAATTATTTTTAAAAAAAACATTTCTCACATAATCATGTGGTTTCATCACCCATTTACATGCAAAGCAAAAATCATTAGAAGTCATAGTTGGTTGGGGAAATTTAAAAAACCATGAAAATTACATAACACATTAAATAATTAACAAAAAGAAATCAAAGTGAGTACACTTTTACTTGGCTCAAATCCAAATTTTAATAGCACCATCACACCTAAACAGCAAACAAACAACATTTGTACATGTTCACTAAGATGACGTTTCACATTTTATGGGAATATAAATATTTTAAACTTTTAATTTGTACTCTTACTCATCCATCGTAGTTAACTCACTTTTTATTTAGTGATTTTTTTTTTTGTTTTTTCCAAGTAAATATTTTTTTAAACTATTTCCGAAATCAACGATTATTAAGCAATAATTTAAGCAATCACAACCTTCTTCATAATCAATCCCAACCTTTGAACAATGTGGTGATCATATAACACTAATTTAAGTGTTACTTCTTTATAATCAATCACAATATTTGAACAATATGGTGATGACTCATGACATGCATGCAATGTTTGTGATGATATTATATACATGTAAGTTTGTAATAAAGACAAAAATAAAATTAATAGTACTTTTAAGATGCAAAAATATACACAACTTGTTTAAGAAGTTTTCACAAAAAAAAGTATATGAAGAGCAAGAAATACACACTCACGCCGTTTGGCTTGCCTGCTATTCAAACATCCTTGACCGTTTCATGTTACTTATTTTTTGAGGTAATGACAGTCTAAGTAATCAGTTTTATTTGGCTCCCTTCGGGGAAAAAAACACATGCATTGCCTAATTTAATTGGATAAGAGGATAGTGAAGTTATGAATACGACTTGCTAGCCTACGAAGTTTGTAAATGGTCCCGCACTAGTTGTGTGCGCTAAAAAATAACTTCTTATTTTACCTTTCAATACCATTGTTCTCTCACAATGAATCACAAGTAAAAAAATTTACATGTGCACCGTGAATAATAATTATAATAATAAAAATTAGTGTAGTAATTTAATTAAAATAATTTAACCATAAATTAGTACTTTTTAATCATGTTAATTTTTTTCTTCGAAAACTCAATATCCTGTTTAGTTAACGATTATTTCATTCATGCACCGATTATGTCATTCATTAGCGTTGAATCAATTGAAGTCAGAGCAAAGTCATGTTTGAACCGACACAACACACGAATTATTGGCACATTGAGGATTGAAACTTCAAATTTAAAGAGAAGCACATTCGTAAGTCTTAAGTCTACGTCACCAAACCAACCACATAAATATATTTTTTAATCATGTTATTGATGCAAAATAATTGATTTTTGTCTATGATTAATTAATCTCCACATGGGAACTTAGTTGACCACCATTAACGTATTCACTTTGTTCCAACCAAGTTTTTCATTCACAAGGTTTGAATATGAAACCTTGGTTAAGGGACTCGAATTCGATTCCGCTCAAATCTATGTGATGTTATTTACTAAATTTTAGGTTAAATATATTTTTAATCACTTAAAAAAAATTTAAGTTTAATCTCTATTTAATTTTTTTTATATAAATTTTAGTGCTCCAAATATTCATTTCTTGCAACATTGGTCTATGTTTAGAGGACACGTAGTAATTTTTAATTTAAATAGGGACTAAACTAAAAGCATCCAATTTCATAGGCGAAAAAGAAGTAAAAGAAAAGTTTGAACAAAATTAAAAGTTAATAATGATAATGTAATATTCTCATCATGATCCGACAATAATACTAAACTGAGGAGTGAGGTGCAACTTCCTCAGGGGTAATACTTGTGATATGATTCATTAATTGCTTTCATGCAAACCGCACTTGTGATATTACGTATACACAATAAATTAAACAATGGTTTTTTTTTAAGGAAATAAATTAAACAATGGTGATTAGTTGAAATGAGGAGAGATAATGGTTTGTTGTCTAAAACAAAAAAGTGCACATGCTGATACACACTTTATAGTTTTTTAGTCGGTGTACATTAAAATTCCTCGTACAGACGGTTAGATTCGGTCCTAAGATTTTTGGTGCCTGGGACAAGTCAATAAAGTTGTGTCGTTTTAATTATTTAAATGTCTTTTTTCTTTACAAAAGATTTATTCATCATTTAGTTTCTAAAAAAAAAATATTTTTAATATAATTAATCCAAACGATTTAAAAAGAAATATATTTATAAAATAGTCACTGCTAAGTAAAAATAATAGTTTTTGGTGCCGCTACAAACGTGGTGCCCTGGGCTGCCGTCCCTCCGGGACACCCCAACACACAGTTGCACACATGCAATCATGCACATACAAATATTTTAGGGGTTATATATTTTCTTTTCGCATAATATATATATATAAGTTTCTTTTACATGTAATGCATATTGTTGTCTAGTCTCACAATAATTAGATTTTATTTTTTTTGGCATAAATGAGGTGTTTTTCTGCACGATTGAAGAAATTAATTCCCTCGAATCAAATAGAACTTCAATGATGATGAAGTTTTCCTTCAAGAGATTTAAAACCGATGGATTTTTATATTTGAATTCAAACTTAGAACATTTTATCAATTTAAAAGAAGGTTTAAGTGCAGTTTTACCCCCCCTATTTTAAAACTCGGAATTTTACCCCCTCTATTTTGATTGATTATGGATTTTGCCTCCCCTATTTTAAAACTCGGAATTTTACCCCCATGTTTTTATGTTTTTCAAGATTTTGCCCCCTCCCCCCTATTTTATCTACATAAATAATTATTTATATTAAATGTTTTTTTATTATTTATTTTTTTAATTTGAAAAT
>Ga0228710_1006516_pt1 | contig 17649 bp, 10 predicted proteins | sample MedpolnodulmetaG_FD_177995 | JGI IMG/M metagenome (GOLD analysis project Ga0228710, IMG submission 177995) | Root nodule microbial communities from Medicago polymorpha collected in Santa Monica, California, United States - pink nodules | ecosystem: Host-associated > Plants > Roots > Nodule...
GTATATAACAAAAATATGGAAATAAATTTAAACAATATCGTACCTGAAATGCTTATATTGATTCATAGACTCGTTTTGCGTGTCGTATATATAAATTTGTGCAAATTTCGGCCTAGAATCCGACTTCGGCATCATACTACACATGTGATGATAATTTTGACCTCTAAGAACAAAATATGCAGGTCCATCTCCGTCATTTGTTGTGCGATCAATCTTACCTCGCATTTATGTGAATGAAAACATATTATTGTAAGCTCTAATATTATCCAAATAGTGCTTACTCTTTGGATGATCAAGGTTGGTCAAGGTTGGTTCTCTGATCTTCTACAACCGTTTCATGTGGATAAAGGGTTGGCTTTGGAGGCATTTCAAGGCTTTCAACATCTCCTTCGAGCATCTCCACTACCTTGTTCATTGAGGGGCGATCATCTGGTTTCAATTATATACACCAAAGTGCAACTATGATCATCTTCTTTACTATTTTCTTTTCCTCCTCTGTCACGTCTACTATTTCTATTTCTCCCTCTTGTCCAAATTGATCATAAATCCATAAAGGAAAATAAAGCTGACTTGAATGCTCCGCTTGGGCATTTAGGTTTTTCCTTTTACTTGCCATCTCCATCAAAAGCATCCCAAAGCTATAAACATCGGCCTTATAGGAAACTCCCCCAATATTTTTGTAGAACAATTCTGGAGCCATATATCCAATGGTACCTCTTGCCGCAGTCATTGTGACAATGCTATTCTCTACAGGATATAGCTTAGCCAATCCAAAATCAGAGACTTTTGGGGTGAAGTTCTCATCAAGAAGGATGTTGTGAGGCTTAATATCAAAATGCAAAATCTTCATTTCGCATCCATGGTGAAGATAAGCAATTCCACGAGCTACTCCAACAGAAATTTCAAAAATTTGGCTATAGCTTATAATTGCACTTCCTTCTTTAGAGAAAATAAATTTATCAAGGGATACATTAGACATGAATTCATAAACAAGAGCACGTTTTGATCCCTCGACACAAAAACCAATTAATTGCACCACATTCAAATGATGTATCCTTCCGATGGTTGCTACTTCATTAATAAAGTCTTGCCCATTACCTTTCGATTTACCTAACATCTTGATTGCCACACAAGGTCCACTACGTAGGTTCCCTTTAAACACAGTGCCAAAGCCTCCTTCACCTAATTTTTCTTTGAAACCTCTGGCCATTTTTTTAATTTCATTGTATGAATATCTGATGGGAATCATGGTGTTTTGTAGTTGTAGATACATTTCAATACATTCGTACATTGACAAATGTCTTTTCCTCCATTTGTATATAAACAAGGCAAAGAATAATGTCACCCCAAAAAGAAATCTAGCAGCACAGTATGATGGTATAACATAGTGTCCTAGGGAATATCCTACTTTGAAACTTGTATAAGTTACTTGGATTGGTCCTTTTACTATTTCATATAATCCTGCAACATTATATCATGAAAATAAAAGATATAGATAGCAGCAAAAATGCCTGTAAAAAAAAAGAAAAGATAACAGCCAAAATTTAGTTGCGTTAACATGTGCAATATTGCATATGTTAGATATACCCAAATAAATATTTGAAAAAACAAGTCATGCCTTGTTAAAGATTCATTTAATCGTTGAGAGAACTCACCTATCCCAAAAGCGAAGATATTACCTGCAAAGAAAATTTGACTTAATAAGTTATGGAATCAAGGATGGAGTTAGAAGGATGACAGTAGAGGCCACGATCCCTCAAACTGTTTTTCGATTTTTTTATACACAATATATTCAACCTTAAACACTTAAGTTTTTAGGTTTAATTTCACTATCCATTAACTCAAATCCTTAAAAGAGAAAAAGAAAGTGGGGTTTTGTGTGCAGAGTAAAACCATAATCTTTAACAAGAATACTAAGAACAAGTTTTCAAGGGACAAACTTATGAAAATAGGGTTTTGAAATCCACCAGAAATTGAGAAAACACTCTGAAATATTATTGAATAAATAAAAACTGCATCTCTGGCTACAAAGTGTTTAAATACTACAGGACAGAAAATCCAAAACAGAAAATAAAATAGAAATTATTAAAATTGGGATGAGATAATACTTGGGAAACCTTCCTACATCAATCTCCTCCACCTCTGAAGAACTCGATCCCGAGTTCTCATTCTAATAAAGAGCTACATTTGCATGATATTCATAGCTGTCTTCCACATTGAAATTTTTTAATCCTTCAACGTTTATCAACAACATTGTCCATTATACATTTATCCCTCATGGGAGGGAAATGTTTGGTAGCTCACCTACGATCAATTCATTGAAATCTCCTAGGATCTCTAGTACTTCCTGTGGAATTGACACATCCTCCTTCACAATACTCATCAGCCCTTTGCTCACCACTAGACAAAAGTATTCAATTTCTTTACTAGCTTCACTAAGTTCCTTTTCATTTTGTGTCATCACGAAAAAACCAGTCTTCTTTTCTCTTAGGCTCGTATCAAAGTGTAAAATAGGAGCCATAGCAATCTTATGTGTGCCACATGTAAACATCATCACGTCCTCGATAACTGATGTCATTATCAAACTGTCAAAGTCTGCCAAGTAAAATATGACAAACATTTGTATCAAGAACATCACATAGTACTTTTTCTCTATAATGTTTTCTGAGATGGAGATAGGAACTATGCAGGATAGTGTTACTCGAACCTGAGATCGCTTGTTGAACCAACCTATGGTGTATGGCTTCTCATGAGGTTATGTGGATAACTTAAAAGAATCTACTGATTTCTGAGACACCATATTCTCTGTGCTGCCACTATCCACGATTAGGTTGCACACTTTGTTCTTGACATAACAATGTGTTTTGAATAAGTTCTTGTGCTACCCTTCATCTTTGGATGCTAGTAACATTCTCTGCAACACAAAATTTACCGTCTCATCAGATTCCTCCTCGGCAAACTCAACCCATGTGTACTCTTCTTCCTCGATAGTAGGTTTCTCTCTTTCTTCCTCTCTTTCTCTTCCTTTCACAACAGCAACCACTCTCCTTGATTGACAAACATTTGATTTGTGACCTTTTCTATTACACTAATAGTAAGTATCTCTGGTCGGCTTAACATATGGATTACTCTGCCTTTGGGTTGCTGTCTTACTCTGTTGCACACCGTTAAAGCTTCTAGCCCCAATATTATTAGGATTGGAATCTCTATTTGTTGCACTCTTTTGCTTGTAGGCTATTAATTCAAGGTTGTTCTAGGGAGAATATCTTCTTAATGATGAGAAATCTTAGGGGGGTTTCTTTATCAATTTTGCCTTCAAAGCTAGGTTGGACACTTCAGTCACGCTCCAAACAATCTATAAACCCATCTTATTTTGCAAGGGTCCCTTTAAGCCGCTGATAAATCGAGCTACCTTTTCTGATTCACCATGTTCATTACATTCTGAGAAACGCATGAACTCAGTTATATATTCTGTCACTGATCGCTTTCCTTGAACACAATAAATATACATCTAATATAAAATTTGTTTGGAATCTTCAGCTAAAAACCGCTCCAACATCAATTGTTTCATCTTTCGCCAAGTACAGATGGGTGTTTTTCTTTTCCTCTACCTTAGAACAAAAAGTTTATCCCACCAGACATCAACAATACTCTTCCGTAAATGATGGTGATTTCCATGGTCATCTCCTTCTTCAATCACACTAATAGGTCTTCCTCCCTGTTCTGATTGTTTCTTTTAATTTGTTGTTGTTGGCGTTGTTATTCACCCGAGTTGATAATGTCACCACCTGTGCAGTCAGAGCATTGATGGTCGTGGTGAAATCCGCGGTTATGCCCTCAAGCTCAGCTTTCATCACCAGTTGATCTCTCATGGCTGATCACATTACGAAAAGGACAAGAGCAACCTACTCTGTGCCACTTGACGCAGTCAGAAGCGAAGGCTAGCAAGCGTTAAACCTAGATAGAGAAAAGAACAAGTTTGCAAACGACAAACCTATGAAAATAGGGTTCCTGAATCCACCAAAAATTGTGAAAACTCTCTGAAATATTATTGAATGAATAAAAACCGTATCTCTGGCTAAAACTGAAGTATTTAAATACTAAGGAAACCCTAATGGCCGAAAATCCAAAACACAAAATAAAATGGAAATTATTAAAATTGGCCTGAAATAATAATACTAAGGAAGTTGTGCCACTACTAGAAATCTTGCGTTTTGCCAGGGAACAATGCCAGGAGCTGAAGCTCCTGGTAAATTTTCCAGGAGTAATGCCAGGGAAACCCCTGGCAAATTGCAATTTCAAACCGGACAAAATGCCAGGAGCAAACCCCACGCAAATCGCAGTAACCCCTGGCAAATTGTAGGCGGGAAAATTTGATTCAAATTAAAGTGAGGGAATCTCTGCATTCTGCAGAAGATTCTGCAAAATTCTGAAAAGCTGAAATGCCAGGGGCTTTACCCCTGGCAAAATGCACAAACTTGTGGCAAATTGCTGACATGTTTTTGGTAGGTCTATGGCTTCTCTAGGAGCCTTTTTGACCGAGTTTTTCCAGGGGTTGCTCTTGGTTTGGCTCCTGGCAAAATGTAGATCTATAATTTTGTTTATAATTGCACCGGTTCCATTCATTGAGACCATTTTTTACACTTAGAGAAAATTAAAGCATTTCAACACTTACAAAAAAAAATTCTGCTCTTTCACATCTTCATTCTTCATTAGGTATAACTCTTTTGACTTGTTATAATTTCATGTGTATATTTTTTGATTGCTTATTTACTTTTTTTTCTTCACTTATTTAATTTGCAACAATGTCCAAGTATATTGCCTCCTGCTGTTCTCTTGCCAACCTTGTTGTTGTTTGGATCTGTTCTATCATCAAGCTTCAACAAGTTAGTAGTTTTTCTACTTATTTTTTTTTTGAAAGAAAGTAGTTTTTCTACTTATAAATACTATTGATATGGATGATGTTATAATTTTGGTATGTTCAATTTTGTTTTCAAATATATTTCAATTTTTATGTACTAAAATTTTTAAAGAAAAAATTTCTAAGGAAAAGTTGTTAAAATTAGGAAAAAAAATTGTGTAATTTTTTTATGATGATGATGTTGGATATTATTTATTGGTTATCTTATGTGAAAAAAATCGAATTTTTAATGTTAATTTTGGAATATTTATGCTAATGTTAAGAAATATATATGTTCTTAGATGATGTCTCAAATTATTTGTGCTGATTTTCTTTTGAAGAAATTAATGTTTTTGAATATATGATTTATTTTGGTTGATGTGTGTGTCTATATATATATATATATAATGTCTAGATCTGTAAAAATCAGTAGGAACAATTTTGTTGTTGAAGAAGAAATAATTTTTAACTACAAACTATATCTTAAGTAAAGAAATTTGTTTATTAAAATCAATTCCACGTTAAAAAATTACCGCGTAAAGAAGTTTAGCGTAATTTAGGTTAGTTAGTAAAAATAATAATTTAGTTAGTAATATGATTTGCGCGTAAAGAAATTTAGTGCAATTTATGTTAGTTAGTACAAAAACAACATTAAGTAATAATTTAATATGTGAACGTTATAGTTTAATTACTAATTTTTAAATATGTGAATGTTATAGTTGAACGTGACAAAGATGGAGTTTTATCAGCATTATCGTAGTTGGATGTATGACAAAACGTTTCCGAGAAGAAGAGGATTAAAACCCCATTTTGTGGAAGGAGTTCACGGATTTATTTCATGGGCATGAGGACAACAAGTTTGTCAAAATGAGGGATAAGATGTCCGTGTCTTAAATGTGCGTGTAGATATATAAAGATTGACCCCAATGAAGTGAAGAAACACTTGGAAAAAGTTGGATTTATGCCTGATTGTTGGGTTTGGATTTATAACGGTGAACATTTTCAAATAGGCTATGAGGTTACGTCGGGATCCGTTTATTAACGAGCTTCACGACGAAACGCACAAAAATAAGTCCGGCCAATACTGCGATGAGCGTGCTAGGAGAGTGCAGGTAATCTTTGATAATTATTTGTCACATTTTAGGTCTTAATGTTATTATTCTGTACATGTAATGTATATGTGTCAAAGAGCAAAATTTGCAATAGTGAAAGAGCATTCTGATTACTCTGTTCCTTGTAATGAGAATATTTGGTCACTATTCCTTGTAATGAGCATTCTGATTACTCTGTTCTGAAGAATGTGTTTATGATATGTGAATGATGCATACACATTGAATACTAGGTGTGGTCATTATTCTGTAATGAGAATGGTCATTATTCTGATTACTAGGTGTGAATGATGCATACACATTTAATACTCTCCAGCTGTGTCCCTAACTATTTTGTTATTATTTGAACAGGAGGAGTATGACAGGCAGCTTGCTGATGCTATTGCTCAAGGGTCAACTGTTGATCACTCTTTGACCTTCCGCACTTGGAAAAAGTTGCTGGCGACAAGAAGAAAGGAAAGCTCTATGGTCTTGGTAACTTAGCCGCTAACTACCGGAAGGGTATTGTTGCATCAACCCTCTGACTTACCCTCAATCATGGTGAAGGATCCTCCCAGCAGCCTGAGTTGACGCCAGAGATGCGGGAGCTTATTATAGATTAACACAAGAGCAGTTCGCGCAGCAGATGGCGAGTCAAGCGGCCATTGTGCAAGATTTGCTTAACCGCCAAAGATCATATGAGGAGCAGTTGGCTCAGTTTAGGCAAGCACAAGCTCGAGATCCCTCCCACACTGTAGCGCCAGTTTTAAGTCCCAATGTTGAGCCTTATCCAGTTGATAGAGATGAGGAGGATGATGTGGATGGTGATGAGGAGGATTGAAGTTGGACCCCTTTGTGATATGCGTCCTTTATGATAGGTTCTCTCATGCCTTTATCTATTTATTTTCTTGTTCTGGAATATTTGGGGAAATTTCTTATACTTCCCGGTACAATTTCTACCTATTTAATACTTATGATGTAATATTTAGTACAATTTTAATTTCAATGAAGCTAGACCTAATAGTTTATGTGTGCTATTACTTTAATTTGCATTGTTAATTACTTTTTCTAAACCAATTAAATTAAAATAACATTTTAAAAATGATTTTTAAAATGATTTTAAATATTTTAATAATTAAATTTAATTATTTTTCGAAAAATTAAATTAAATTCTTTTTTATAATTATTTTTTATTAAATTTTAATATTATGATTTTTTTTAACAAATAAAAAACATTTTTTTTTAAAAAAATCGTACGCAATGTGCCAGGGGTTAACCCCTCGCAAAGTCCCTGACATGTTTTGAAAAGGACTGATGTGATGCTGACACACAGTCTGCAAAAGCCTACATTGATCAGAAAAGCCTGCATTTACACAGACACAGTTTACCAGGGGTTGAGCTAGGGCCTGTGCCAGGGGCGCATTTGTCAGGAGCTAAAGCCCTGACATATTCATTTGCGATGAGCAGATTTGCTGGTGATTCTGCTCCTGTCAAAACTCCTGGCAAACGTCCAATTGCCAAGGCTTTTTGCATTTTGTCAGGGCTTCTGCCCCTGGCAAAATGCAACATTTCTTGTAGTGTGCACAATCGAGCCAAAGAGGGTAGTGATCAGATGAAGTGGTGGTGAGATATTCAAGTTTTGCATTCTGAAAGTTATCAAACCATATGTCATTAGCCATTGCTCTATCTTTTTTTTCCTCCACAACACGATCAATTCCTAAACTCTTGAACCAAGTGAAAGCATATGAGTGTCAACAAGCCCAGCATCTAAAACAGCTTGTCCAAAACCTTGAATAAGAGAGGGTTGTCGATCTGACTTCCTTCATTTTCTTTTTATGTAAGTATATCATTAGAATCTCCAATGATACACCAATGAAGATGAGAAAGATTAGTCTTCCTCCTTCCGGCATACCTACCCCTTAAAGAATCATTATCGCCATATCAATATGATTTTGTGAGAAATTAGTGATAGTACAATTTAAACTCTTTTTCCATAAACAAGCCAAACTTTCTGCCCTACCAATTCTATCCACAGAGAGAAACCGTAATCAAAAGACAAAATACACTTCAACTCTTCAATTTTATTAGTTGTTGTCATTGTTTCAGACATGATTATTCCATGCAGTTTATATGACCGGACTAGGTATTTAAGATTAGGAATTGTGCTCGGGCTACTTGATCCCCGACATATCCAACTAATGACACTCGTTATTTGGACAATAACATGTGCCTAGTGTTGAACTCAGTACTCACAACAACCTCCTTCAACTCTTCCTATGAGTTTTAACACTGTTGCATGCCCAAGATTCGATTTGAAGCAAGAAATTTGGTTAAATTAAAAGAGACTTGTGTCATCTCATCTAACCTTTCTTAGATAATTAATCATTCAAACCTTATTTCAACCAATTTCACCTATAAAACCTGAATTCATTGACTACATATTTTCAAAACTACCTCACACGCGTGAGTCTAACTATTAATTTGTTCAGACTCCTGCTATCACACTCATGTTTAATGGTCACTCTTATTTTATACTAATATGACTTTAATGGTCACTCTTATTTTATTCTAATAGGATTCCAAAAGCTTAACAAATTATTATAAAATATAATCATGAGAATACCCAGAATGCTCCCCTACTTGGCTACTGCTACTGCTTATATGAATTTTATCATGATAAATTATTCTAATATGACTTTAAGTAGTGCTTGTTACTGCTTATATGAATTTTATTTATTTTAGTTTTTTTAAGAAATTTCATTTTTAGTTAATGAGTATTTTATGTCAAAATTGATTCAAATATATGATGTATTAGTCTTTTTATTTTAATATATGATAATGCAATTTTACTAATATTAGTTATTAATTGATTTAATTAACTTCTCGTGCATAGCATGAGTCAAAGTACGAGTATATACCAAAACAAAAGTTTCATAACTAAATTAAGGTGATATAAATTCGTACCTTTAAGGTAAAAAGCCAGCCGAGAACTTATCTCTGGATCCCAAAAAAAAAAAGGAAGAAAGTATCAATATTTTTTTTTAGAGGAAAATATCAATTTATTTAATTTGTTATGATCACAGAAATTAAATAAAAATTGTTCTCAATTTCGTAGTCATTCAGCAGATAGTGCTTAATTTTTTTTTCATTCTTTAAAAAAAATAATTAATAGGGTTTGTCTAACATTTACAATATTGCACATGTTAGAGTAACGAAAAAAGGAAACTTTTTATTGAAAAACAACAATTATTTTCAATGCAAACTTAATTTTTAAAATTTATTAACATGTGCAAATTTGCATATGTTAGAAAAACCCTTCTTAATAAAAAATGTTTCTATCCCAAAAAAAAAATATGTACATTAAAATTTATTTTCTATAACTATAAAAAACTGATTTTAGCATAAACAGAACTACATATTAATAACTTTCAACTATGATTTAAAGTATGAGAATGATTAATAATTAATTTTAGGATTTGGATCTAAATTGGTTAATAATAATCTACTTCCTCGTGTCTGGATAAAAATTTAGATAACATAAAACTTGTATAAGAAAAAGACAATGATTTTTTTTTACATGTGTAAAAGACAATGATTAATGAGAAAAAAATTTGTAATCTAGATCAAAATGAGTTGTAATCATATTTTACCTTTACCACAAAAATCACTCCAATAACCCGTAGAAGGCCGGCAGCGGGGAATGCATTCAAGTATCCCGTTGGTAGTAGGGCTGACGGAGCAGGCTGCTAAATCACCGCAACGATTATGACAAGAAAGATGCATCCATGAAATCTCAAATCCATAGACTAGTGCCTTGTGAATCATATCATAGGAAAGTAATTTATTTCTTTGCAAACCCAACAAAGATGTTGGAGTAACCAGTTTCACATGACAACCAACTTGAAAATCTTGAGCAATTAAATCACCAGCCACAGCATAAATATAATACCCTTTGGAGTTCCAATTAAGGCATGGAACAGTATTCACATATTTATGATTTTCAGTTACTTGATGGGTACAGTTCAAGTATATTATATGCTCAAAAAGCAGTTCAGGGGAATCTATTAAATCTCGTTCTCTACTGAAAACGGCATGGTATGGGTCATTACAATTACTATAATCAAAGGTATCACAGAAATTAGACCGAGACAACCGAATAGAGAGGAGTTGAAGAGCAATTAGATTGTTGAACTCCAGGATCAACCAATCGGATTGTGAAATTGTTGTAATTGATGGACCGGACATGATATTTCGCAGAGTATAAATATAAAGTTGTGACATTATTTTCACAAGCTAGTTCATAGCTGCTGTCTCCACAGCGTTTTGGGTCATCTTTTAATCGAAACGGATAAAGTATGTTTGATATTTTGCCACAAGAGGAAGGGGGACAAGTATGTTTTCTCTCAATAGAACTGCTGGTTTCTATACTCCTACAGCTGCCTTTATGGAGTAGAAGAGTAAACGGGAACAATAGTACCAATATCACTCTCATCCACCACATAGTAGAGAAACGTTTTTGACTGAACTGTGCAACGAATGTCAAAAACTTAGCTTCTAGGGTATGATAAGCAAGAATGAATTATAGTTACTTACGTGTTTATGTAACTTATCTATCTATATGGAATATTTACTTTTTATGACATCTCAAAGTTTTTCTTGAAAAAGATTATAAAATACTCGAAATATAAGGTCAAATCCGAGATAAATATAAAATTCTGAGATGCTACAGAAAACTAATCCTGTGAATAAAAAAGACAAGCGGAAAATACTTAGAAAAGTAATCTATTATAACAATTGGATAAAATTTAGAAGTCATTTACAACAAGTTAAAAACAGAAGATGCAATAAGAAAAATATCAAACATTTTGAGTTTTTCTAATACACCTCTTCACGTTAAATACTATTGGGCTTGATACGTGAACATGCATTGTGGATGACTCAAATTGATAGACTATCATATTAAGTTTTTATATTAGCTTAATCATCCTTACAAAATCAGTTTGTAAGATGAGAGATCTACTCTTTATAAATTCATTTTAGACATGTCTATAATTAATCTAAGACTTTATATTTTCCTCCCCTCTTTTTCTCTCCTTAATTTTAATTTTGGCAATACACAAAAACGCATAAATTATGGCGGTTTAGTTGCGGCGGGTGTAAAAAACCGCCACTATAAATGGTCTATTACGGATGTTTTTCTGAACTCCACTGTATACTTAGGGAGGTTTTAGCCTCCACTATATACAATGTCTTATTCAACACTAGTTGGTCTCCAACAAAGAATGCAGAGACCTATAATTTGGTCTCTAAATGACTTTTTCTTTCAATTATACTCATCATTTGAAGTAGTATTAAACATGTTCTCACCTCTTTCTGTATGAGCGAGTTCTAGCTTTAGTCCTGGTGAAATTATATTTAGATTTCACCCTTTTTTTTAAAGAAGATTTCACCTTTGTAATATAAGATTCTTCTACTTTTGATCTTTCATTACATCTAATTATGTAAAATGATGATGTGACACACTAGGTTGACTTTTTTAATTTATTTTCCAATCATCTTATTCAACATGGATTTTTTTATTATTTAAAACTTGTTTAATAAACCTAAAAACATATTAAAGTAAACCTTCAGCAAGGCACACCCTTCAGTATTCATCTTCCTAAAGTAAACCTTTTTCTAAAATAAAAAATCTTCCTAAAGTAAAGAAATTCTTTTTTGGCAGAAAATGATTATTTTTTCAGCACGAAATTCAAACGAAATATAACTTTGATTGCTCTTAATAAAATATAGTAGTTTGGATAAGGAGTTTGACCATAACTCACGCAACAAGCGTCACTTCTTGAATTTTGTGAGCGACACTAGTTAAAAAATTAAGAAAATTATTTTTTTAAAAATTGTGTACTTTGTTTTTGAAAATTGAAAATGTGTTATTTTTAATGTTAACTTTATCATTTTTTTTCTATTTATTTAGTTGCTTAACTCGTGCCTTGGAGGCACTGGTTTACATGATAGTAAATATTGAAGATATATAAAATTATAGATGGCCCTATCAAGTTAAGATTAGTTGAACCTTTCAAAAGGAAAAAAAAAGTTATGATTAGTTGAAAAAATACGATTTTGTAATTATGCTAAATAATTCAAAACATAAAGAGGAATAAATGATTTTTAATTTATGAAAAAATCTATTTTTCTAAGTCAAAAAACTATTTACAATAAAAACAAATGAAGAAGACGAACAATTGTTTTTTCTGAGTTTTATTAAAGATCAAAACTATTTACGATAAAAACTATGACTAATAATCATACGTGCAAAGCCACCTCAACGCTTTTTAAATAAATAAAAAATGAAGAAATGACTAACTTGTACACGTTTTAACAGATAAAGAATTTTAATGGGACAAAAAAATAAGATAAAGGCCTCAACTGTTAAAAAATAAATAAGATACGAAATTTGAATGGGACAAAAAAGGATAAATGACTTAACTGTTACAAATAAATAAGATAAAGAGTAAATCAAATCAAATGGTCACTTTGATCTCTGGCCCAAGATTAATACAAAGTAGTCTATGAATATGCACTTTCCTTATCACTTTAGTCCCTGACATTATGACGTGACAAAGGTTTTATCCTGACAAAGAGTATGAGGTGTCACAAGGACGAAAGTGAAAGTAAAAAATTATCACTTTGGTCTCTGAAGCGAAAATCAATATCGCTGAACCGAAAATAAATATTCTCAAACTCGTCCCAACGAAGTGTTGCTCTTCGTCAATAATTGGGTCATCTTCCTCAATGAAGTGGTTTCGTGAGTGCGGAAGATTTGATGTTAAGTCCCTAACTATATATACGTACTATCAGTTAGGACTCTGACATTAAATAGTTACGGTCGTTAAGGTCCATGATATTAAAAACTTCGTTGGAACTACATAATGTAATTTTATTTTAAGGAATGTAATTCTATTAAATGTAGTGTCAAGCTAATCTAGACGAACTATGCTTGATCTCTCTCATTTTCTCAAAAAATATTAGGTCTTTGATGGCAGAGTATCGTTCAATATTTATCATTCTCTTTTTCTTGCTTATCAAAAGTAGCAGTCCTGATGATCAGTGCTGGGAATCATCTTGTGGACATAACCAACCTCTTATTAGATTCCCTTTTCAACTTGTCAAAGGTGCACAAGATCGATGTGTTGATCCAGATTTTTGCCTATATTGTAATGAAAATAAGGAAACAATGTTTTTCCTCCCAACAACTTGGGGTCCAATGGAATTCCTTGTGGTTGAAATATACTATGAATTACAATGGATTCTTGTTATGGACCCTAAATATTGCATTCCAATGAAGTTCATGAAAATTCAAAATTCATCATTTTTACCTTACCGATTTCATTCAGAATCACAAACTACCATAGAGTTCTTTAACTGCTCTTCTGTTCGGAAACAACACCTAAGAAACCAATACCAGTCAATCCAAGAGCTACAAAATATGATTACCTGTCCAATTTACGCTACAAGGTCCTCCGACAGTGTTCTTACGTTGGATCTTGCATCATGTACCAAGATGCTCGATGTCAACACGCATACCGAAGTAGAAAACTTAAGGAATAATCGGCTAAGTTTCAGTTGGCAAAAACCAAATTGTTCTGTGTGTGCAGCAAATGGCAAGAAATGTAGATGGAACAACAGAACCAAAGGTGGCACTGAATGTTTTGACTGCGTCAACAAACGGAAGACAAATCATATTCCAAAATCTCTTATTTTTGCAGCTACAGGTCAGACTAATTCACACTTCAAAATTAGTTCTTTCTTGTTGATTTAAATTGGGAGGTGATTCTGTTTACCAATTAATCTTCTATTCTACAGGTTCAATTGTTTTGGGGTTGGTTACCATTACATTTATTAAGATCTATTTATATTTTCGAAAAAAAAGAAGAAGATCAAGTTAGAGTTGACAAGTTTTTAGAGGATTATAGAGCACAACAACCTGCTAGATTTTCTTATGCTGATATAAAAAGAATCACAAATGGGTTTAAGGAGAAACTAGGAGAAGGAGCTCATGGAAAAGTATTTAAAGGAAAACTCTCCAATGAGATTCTGGTTGCCGTGAAGATGCTCAACAATACAGAGGGAGACGGGAAAGAGTTCATTAGCGAAGTGGGAATTATGGGGAAAATCCACCACATCAACGTTGTTCGTTTGCTTGGCTTCTGTGCAGAGGGAATCCACCGTGTTCTTGTCTACAATTTGTTTTCAAAAGGTTCACTACAAAGTTTCATATTTCCTCCAGATGACGAAGACCACTTCATTGGGTGGGAGAAGCTGCATCAAATTGGTATTGGCATAGCAAGAGGAATTCAGTATCTTCATGAGGGTTGTAATCATCCAATCCTTCATTTTGACATCAACCCTCACAATGTTTTGCTAGATGACAGATTCACTCCCAAAATTTCAGACTTTGGTCTCGCCAAATTATGTTCCAAGAATCATAGTGTAGTGTCCATGACGGCCGCTAGGGGTACCTTGGGATACATGGCACCTGAAGTTCTTTCAAGAAATTTTGGAAACGTTTCTCTTAAATCTGATATTTATAGCTACGGGATGTTGTTGCTAGAAATGGTTGGAGGAAGGAAGAATATAGACATAAGATCACAAGAAACTTTGCATGTTCTATATCCAGAATGGATCCACCATTTATTGGAAGGAGACATACATATCCACATTGAGGATGAGTGTGATCTTAAAATTGCCAAAAAACTTGCAATAGTTGGACTTTGGTGCATTCAGTGGCACCCCGGAGATCGTCCATCCATAAAATCTGTCATCCAAATGTTGGAGACTGTAGAAGACAACCAATTAACTGTGCCTCCTAATCCTTTTCACTCGACGACTTCCATTACCTCTAGTGAAAGCAATTTTCCGAGACAATTTTTCCAAATGGAAGTGATTCAAGAATAAGTAAAGACAGTCATTTTAAATAAATTTCTTTAAATACTGTGATTAAGTAGAAGATTGAGTATTTTCATATGTGAAAAAAAGTATCAGTTGTTTTTGTGGGAGAATCATCTTGTTTAGTTTTTCTTTTCTTCTTGGGGAAGAATTATGTTGCTTCAATTAAAAGTGATTTTTATGACCTAAAGTTACAAACAAATGAAGAAACAAATTCTTTATAAAAAAATTAGTATGAGTACTAGTGTTGTGCGATTTGACGTGCGATAACACTTGAATTTAAAAAATGCTCCACGTTCCCTTTAAGTTTAGTTCATTGTGATGATCCAACCAAATGAGACTCCTTCTCATAGCCTTACACAAGTGGTTCCTCCCTTTTCTGTGATCAATGCGCTTTAAACCATACTTGAATTGTAAACCATACTCGAGATTTTAGGGAATACACAACAATTCTTCACATTGCCTTTAAACTGCCCATTTATCCAATCTACCACCAAGTTGTTTAACCTTGCATCCATCTACTTTTTGTAGTCCCACAAGCTATCACCATAACCTCATAAATCGATGGAGTGATCCTCGTTGTGACCTTCACAACTTTCTCTCACAAATTTTTGCTTCCGAGCCACTGGATAACAACACTCCTTGCCTTATCTATCATCTTGTTCTTCTTTGATTTTGCTAGGTTAAGCGGCATCACTGCCTCACCCTTCGATGCTTCCATACACTTCCTTTGAACCAAGCTTGCTTCCATCTCTAGGATATTAAATTCGGTATCTATGGTACTTACTTGACAGACTTCTCCCCTTTCCCATGGTGGATGCCAATTGTTTTGAATTCAATCAAAAACTCAAATAAATAAACTTTTATGCATGGATCAAGTTCAACGACAACGACAACCAATAACCACTTCAAATTGCAAGTAATTAATAACATTAGTGTAATGCAAAACAACAATTGAGTCGAGGAATTTCAAGATAAAGAGTAGTAGAGAAGAGAAAGAACACACAATAATTGTTTACCTAGTTCAGTTCAAATTGATCTACTATGGAGGAGAGAGCAGCTCTCAATTCATTATCTAAGAGTTCTTGACAAATAGATACAAGGGGTTACAAAAATTAGCTTCAACTACCTCTACAAGAGCACACCTTAAATTTTACCATTTTTCCAAATCACTTCTTGTGATCAAGAAACTCAATGATTTATCATGTCGAATGTGTTTGAATGGTGTCTCTAAACCATAGAATTTACCCCAAAAGCTCCAACCTTTAACCTAGTGATTCCCTAAAGGTTATCACTTTTGATCTCTCTAGGTTTGCCTTCTCCACACTCCGAAACCCTAAATCTAGGTTTGCCTTCTCCAGACTCCGAAACCCTAAACCTGAGTTATCTATATATAAGATTCACCTAGCCGTTAAAACTTGGCGACCAAGAATTGAAAATTAAAATAAATTAATTTTATTTCTAACTCAATTTTAAATAAAAAATATAGTTTTTTTAAGAAGTCAAACTATCCTACTAAAATTGACACAGAAAAAATCGAATCTAAGATCTTGAAAAGATCACACTCCATAATTTTAAATCAAGACCTCTAAACCAACCCAAGTAACTATATTAAATATACGTGCATGGTTGAATTTTGTTTCAAACTTTAACTTATTTTTTTTCACGATGAAGATTGACTATGATTTTTGTTCAAAAACTTTAGCTAGGCCGACAATTTTTAATTTTTTTGGAAAGAGCTAGGCAGACAAATTATCTTCCTAAAGTAAAGAAATTATATATTTTTTGGCACAAACTTATTATTTTTTCGGCTCGAAACTCAGACGAAGCAACCATATATTCATCAAACCAATATATATATATATATATATATATATATATGGTTTTGCTAGAAGACACATTTTATGAAGGTGTTTTTTAGCAAGTTATTCTATGAGCATTTTCTAAAAGACACCAACTAATTTTTATGAAGGTGTTCTTTAGCAAAGTTATAACTAAAAAGTGAAAATCACACCTTGAAGTATGGATCGCTAAAAGACACCTTCATGGGTGCCTTCTAGCAAAATCCATATTTATATACATGTATGTTTTATACGAGTCAATTGAATATATATGACTTTTATTGTTCTTCATAAAAGATAGTAGTTTGGATAAGGAGTTTTGCCAAAACTCACGCAACAGGCGTCACTTGAATTTTGTAAGCATCGAAGATTATATAAAATACTGATTTATGTGCCTATCAGTTAAGATTAGTTTGCTTAAAAAAAGTTATGATTTGTTGAAAAAATGAGTTTGTCTAATAATGCCAGATGATTCAAAACATTAGAAAAACATTAGTCATCAGATTGCTTAAAAAAAAAAGTATAGTCAATGAATTCTTGTCAGTATTCGTTAGTATTGTTGTCTATTCATAAACGGCAAGCTATGTGATTGTGATTAGTTTAGGATTTAAAAAACTAGGGCTGTCCCTTCCTTCAATTGTCATGCACCCAAATCAAGGTTGCTCAAATATATATTATAAAATGGAAAATTGTATAGCAAGCCATATAAACATTCATTGTCGGTTGTCAAAACAAATTAAATGTTCACAAATCAATTCTCATTTAAATCATATCAAGTAACAATCAATGATAACTAATATAACACTATGAAAAAGGATTCTAGATGTTTGAAATTAATTTTCATAAAGTAGCATATATCCATGAGAAATCATATCAC
>Ga0228710_1006517_pt1 | contig 17646 bp, 8 predicted proteins | sample MedpolnodulmetaG_FD_177995 | JGI IMG/M metagenome (GOLD analysis project Ga0228710, IMG submission 177995) | Root nodule microbial communities from Medicago polymorpha collected in Santa Monica, California, United States - pink nodules | ecosystem: Host-associated > Plants > Roots > Nodule...
AAAAAAAGTATATATTGTCTCTCTGACTCTCTTTAAGTGTTAATTGATACGGACTTCTCTATTTTTTTTTTAAAAATTTCTTTTTTTAACAAGTGATTTTCATATAACGAACTCTTCCACAATATAAGAATACAAGATTTTTGCCTCTATCCTCCCAATTAATTCACCAAACCCTTTTTGATGTTGTTTTCTCGTTAAAATTTCCTACTTTTCCATTGAATAAGATGTTTTTCCTTTTCAACAAAATACATCAACAAGTTTTGATTTCATAGATATATCAATGATTAATTACATAAAAATAGAAGGCAAACGGACAACAAACTGCACCCTTAGCCACAATAGATGAAATACCTTTAATTTTTTTTTTTAAAGATAGATGAGATACCTTATAATTAAACATTCTTTTCTTTCAAAAGGGTGTTAAAGACGTGAAAATTTTCACTTAATCAGTTCCCAAACTTCAAGAATACCAACCAAGCCCATTGAAAACGAACTTCCAAATATCCTTCGACATTTGACATAAAAAAAATGATTTCTATGATTTAATTTTCTTAAAACATAACACACAACATTGTTGATGGATGTCTCCAATCACTCCTCTTTGCCAAAACTCCACCCTTAACCTTTCTTTGAAGCAATCTCCACCCAAACACGGCCATTTTTCATGGGATAGCAGGGCCGGCTTAAGGGAGCTGCCACTCCAGCAAGGGTTTTAGGCCTCATATTTGGTCTCCAAATCTTTTTTTTCCTTTAAATATATTTCTATGAGTCAAATTCATTAAACATGTGTACGTCTAGCATGAGTGGTTGTTAAATGAAGAGTTGTAGACTTGTAGTTAACATTGTAAGTTTGATCCCAAAAATAACTATTCGTAGAGTTAACATTTCAGTTCAATGTTCAAACGATGACGTTAAGAGATACTCATATTTAGTGTTCGACATATCTCAAATAAAATTATACATTTAAAATACTTAAATTTTATGTTTGTCGGTCAACATATTTAAAAAATCTCAACTCAAAATTTGCTTTAGGCATACAAAAACATATGATAGATATTGCCCAAAGTCTACTTATCACTCTTATAGCAGGTCGTGGACTACAGTAAATGATCCAGCAAAGTGTCATTAATAAATATGGTCTTGCGCCATAAGAGTAGAAGTTAAAGAAAAAGATATAAATTTTAACTTAAAGTTTTTTTTTTTTAAGAAGATAAAACTTTTTTTTGAACAAGGCAAAATGAAACTCCACGCACAAGATGTGCAACGAAGAAACACCAAAAAAACAGTTACAATGTCACCGGTGCCTAACACACAAGCACCGCCAACAAAGCAAATAAGATGATGAAAGTGCTAAATAACAACACACATACAAAGCATAGGGTGTCGCCACCAATCATAATAAGCAAAAGCGAAAGAGGCAAATGTGCTTTTAGCCACAAAAATGAAACAAGCTTTACTTTGTCAAGGATGGTGAGAGGACCAGATGTCTTGTTGTTGAAGACTCGGTTGTCCTTTCCTTCCAAATGATCCAGACACAAGCGAATCAAATAACCTTGAAGAATGAATGAGATGATCGCGGCATGCCCGTCATGTAACAAAACTGATAAAAGTGGTCATGAATCACACAAGGGAATTTCTATCTCTGATTCCTTAATTTATATTCTTAAGGAATTTGTCATCTTTTTTCTAATAAATAATAAGAGAGAGCATGGAGCATTGCTTTTATCATTGCGAATATTTTCATAGAGATTATTTAATTTTGGCGACCAATCATAGTCTCCAGCTCCAAAAATCATCCTAGCTGACTCATGATGTGTTTGCAAGACATGCCAGTAGGTTGGATACCTTCACCTATTTTGTGTTATTCAAATTTCTGACCCACAACAAGCCTTCAGAATTACAGGCGGTCTAAAACCACCGCTAAACACCATAAGCCTAATAGGATGAAAGTCCGCAAAACTTTGAAGTGATTCAACCTTAGGAATAGGAACAATTAGAGTCTCAACCAACTCAGGAGAGATAATAAGATTTGAATAAAATAAATTAAAAATCATCAGACCCTCGAAGCTTTATATGGAGACATAGAATAAATAACAAATGACTTCTTGAGCTTAGCTCAGTTGGTAGAGACAATCTATAATATATGCAAGGTCTAAGGTTCAAACCATGGTGACCACAAAAAAAAAATTAAAAAATAGAAGGAAATCATAAAAATCTAGTAAATTTGAGGGATATTATGATGTTGAAGACTCTAAGGAGCACATATTTAACCTCATTGTTTTGTATCACCCAAAGAGGAAATTTTTAGGGAAACTTAAGGACTAATGGTTGAGAGCTTTTAGGTGAGAAATTAGGATTGGAAAACACATTTTAAACATCTCTTTAGTGGAGACATTTCATTAGAGTAACGATTCGAGCTTTCTCTCTTGTCTTTTGGTGAGATCTTTGTAGGTTGAGAAAAGAAACACACATGGGTAAAAATTAGGGTTTTTTTTAAGCTAACTTCTTGTAAATTCTTCGTATCTCTTGTAAAGACTTATTAATTGTGGATTGAAGAGATTCTCTCTTACCTAGATGTAGGTTAATAATTTAGACCAAACAAGATCAACAATCTTAGGTATTTTTTTTTATAATAAATAAACAACAATATTGACATGTTATCTATTCATCTACTTTCTTTATCTATGTTATTTGCTTTGATTGTTGATTTGACATGCTCTAGATTTGTTTGTGATTGAATATTGTTGGTTGGATTGTTTGTTTGTTGATGCTCGTTGTTATTTGCTCCAAATACTGTCTTGTTGATTTTGCACAAAGGTTAAAATTAACAACAATGTATAGTGTTTGTTTTACTGTGCATGTTCCTCCATCAATATTTAGACGCTCAATAAACGCTAGTTGTTGCTGCAATTTTCTAGTCGATTTTGCTTCTAAGCACCATGAAGAATAAAGATTATTGAACTTTTTTATTTGCAACTGGATAAGAATGATAGGAAAATTTAAGATTTGGGAAAGAAAACTCTAACCTAAGGAAAAATGTTGATTTAGGCTTTGTTTGCGAGCAAATGAAATAGAAGAAATAGAGGACATTGGAAATGGAGGGCTTGGAGGTTCATTTTTCTTCCTAATACAAAATCATCTCATTTGGGGAACTCAAAACTTGAATTAAAAGAGGGTTTGGGGATTTTGGAGTGTTTATATGAATTCTTCAAATTCTATCTATATTGTTATAATATTATTGAAATTAAAAATATATTAATCATAAACATTAATTTATCATTCTTTAAAATAATAATTAAAGAAATGTAAAAGATTTCTCTATTTTTTCTCATGTTTTCCGCTCCCTAAATCGGAACATGTCCAAAAGCATAATCTGCAGGGCTAGACAAGCAATGGCCATTAGAGTTATTATTACCACTCAAGGCTACATTGGTAACGATCTTTGCCATTGCCGCTTGAGAAGAAGTACGAGCATTATTGAATCGAACATGATTTCTAGCGATCCAAATAGTGTGAATAACACTAGCAATGATGATATCGAAACTCTCTGAGCTGCAGTGACCAGTGAGTGGAAATGCAAGAGAGTATGCTCACAACCAAGTCCATAAATTGAGACCACAGTGCAGCCTCTCAACCGTAAAATAAGCATAAACATTAGTACATATCTCGATTTCAATAAAATAAAAATAGAAAAGAAACAATAAAATAGTTGAACAACTCTATCTGTTTTCCAAAGAAAAATAAACTCTATCTCTCTCCTTTTTTTTCTTTTCATTTTTATGAGATCATGATGATCAAGTTAGGGTTGAAGGAATATTTGTAAACAAAATTGCACAATATATCATTGAATCAAATTTCTATTAACCAAAAATAAAAGATTTCTGCTCTTCCCCCCAACACAAAACACTCGCGCCCTGCAGCCATGCCTAAAATGCCCCTGCGCTAGTTAACTAGCACAAATGTAAAATAATGTGCAAGTTAAGATGAGTGGTGTGAGTTAAGTGGCCCATAGTGGCTTTTTTTAAAATTTATTTACTATTTTCAAATTATTTTATTTACTTTATTCTAAAATATTTTATTTACTTTATTCTAAATTATTTGTTCACTTTATTCTAAATTATTTATTTTCTAAATTATTTGTTCACTTTATTCTAAATTATTTATTTGCTATATTCTAATTTATTTATGCATTTAAAATAAATTCGAAATTAGAAAATAAATTCTAATTTATTTATGCACTTAAATAAATTCGAAACTAGAAAATAAATTCGATTTTATTCTAATTCAATATTTATTCTAATTTATTCATTCATTAAATACAAAATTAGAAAATAAATTCAATTTTATTTATTCAATACATAATCATATACATAAAATAAATGCAAATATAATTGCAAATAAAAAACAAAATTAATAAATATAACTCTTATTTTATTAATATCATTCAAACATTACAATAAATAATACATATACTTTATTTGAATTCACTAATCTACTTATTATCTGTTTACCCTCTTGGGGTAAAAAGTTATTTTTACCCACTTGGGTATATAGCAATAGCTCTCGGGAAAAATAGGGACTAGTCCTGTTGGGAAAAAAGACATCAAGATCCCTTGAGGTAAATTTAAATTTGGTTCCTTTTATACCCCCATGATGATTCTTTTTACCCACGGTAAAAAGACTTTGGGAGTAAAAGAAATTATCACGAGGCATTATCTTTGTAATTGTAGCACTTGCCTTTCTTTTATCCAACGATCCATGATTTGCACCAAGTAAAATCCGGTGGTAGAAATCAATTTGCGAAGCGTTCGTGAATTTTTATTTCTTTTATCCAACGATCCATGATTTGCACCAAGTAAAATCCGGTGGTAGAAATCAATTTGCGAAGCGTTCGTGAATTTTTATTTCATTTGAAATAGCATTCAGATTTCTATATATGCGGTGAAATGTCTTAATAACCATTCTATCATAATAGGAAATTGGATTAAAAAAATATTGGCAAAGATAATTTTCTAGTTGTTTATGCTTTAATATAAAAATTATATGCGGTGATATTTTAATTTTAATTTAAGTTTATATAACGATTTAACTTTTTATCTTTCTTTATGTTAATTTGATCTTCCATCCATGTTTCAATATTGATTTTAAGCTTCAAATTTTCTTTTAATGTGAGTTCTCAGTTTAAAATATATGTTATTCTTCAAAAGAGCTACATAGATTTAAAATTTGAAAATTCTTACAAAAACATGGATGAATGACCAAAACAAGTAACCAACGGGGAAAAAATAATCACCTAAAGTTAAATTAAATTGAGAGATTAAATAAGAAATGTTGCCAACAAAAATTATATGACAGATATATAATAATCCATGTGTCACACAAATGAGATAAACAGTCTAATCACACATGATAAATCAAACGACTTGCGACCAATTCAAAAATATGTTAATTAACCTCAAATAAAAGATTCTAAGATATTAAAATATAGGGTCAAGCTGAAAGTGGAATGCATAAAAAAAATTAAATTTGTTTTTAGGGGAAAAAAAATATTGCTTTGCCTCTTATCCACACGAGAGCATATATACAAGTGATCCACCAAATTTTTGGCTTATAATAATAATAATAATTCAGTTACAACTACTACACCGCTTTCACCATAACATAACCAAAAGCAACGTCAGTGGTAGGTGATGATTGGATTTCAACCACAAACTTAGGAAATTTTGGGTCGTCCTCAAAAAAAGCTCTTCACTTTTCAACTTTATGAAATTTTCTAATACATGGTGAGATTTATATTTTGCATGCGATAAAGTTTAAGTGGATTTTTGAAGAAGATAAAATGAAATATATTATCAAATAAAAGCGTTCTTCCTAGCACAAGGTATATCAAGGAAGAACAACAAGGTCTGAACAATATTTACATAGGGAAATAAAAACAAAAAAGAGATACAAATAGAAAGAAACTATTAGCCTATGCTCAAGATGGTGAACGAACTAAGCCACCAGCCATGTAAATTGAAGGGAAGAGTAACGTACTTCGCCTTCAACCACATATAGGAGATGGACTTAATCCTATCAACCACCTGATAAACGGGGCATACTTTGCCTTTGAACAACCTGTTGTTTCTTTCCTTCCAAATTTCCGACACCGTTGCAAACCATATAACCTGTAAAATTGAGCGCCGCCTCTTCCCGAAACTACCACAAAAGCCAAATTGATGAAAATGATCAGGCACATAAAATGGGTTGGTCACTGAGACGCCAATCCAACCATAAATCAAGTGCCAAACAGTACCAAAAATATTACAATGTAAAAATAAATGATAACAGATCTTATGGATTGATATGATGATATCAGATTTGGGTCATAACAGATCTAAGGTTCATAGGGTGTCGATCTATGAAGACCGGATACAGATACGAATACGAGTATGCGGATACGTGGATTTTTTGAAATTTAGGATACAATACAGTTATGATACATTAACAAAAATTTTATATTAAAACTTAGGGAGGCACTTCAGTGCCTGTATGAAAAATACTTGAAGAAAATAAAAATTAGTTACTCTTTATTATTATATTATTATAAAAGTCACAATTTTTAAAAAATAATACAAGTGATAAAAATAAAAAAATGTAAAGTTTTCTTATAAACCATATTATATTTTCTTATGTTGGGATATCGAGAGAAGCATCATTAAAAGAACTCAATACAAATTTTATCTAATGTTGATTAATTGAATCACCTCTCTCGTTACCTTCATCCATAAGAAATATAACTTTAAGTGGTTCATCGAGAAATTTTACTGATGCATGTCTAAAATTGAATCATATACACTTCTACTTTATTTTTACAACATTGTCTCGTTTTTTTACCCTTTTTCTTTTCTATGATATGTATTTGTGAAAGTATCGTATAAGTATTCTTGTGTATCTATGCAGTATCCTATAAGTATCTGATAAAATATATTTTTTAAATTAAATTAATCAATTCTGGTACTTTGTGGGTACGTGTCAGTGAGTATCCGTGAAATATCGATATCCGATACGAGTACGTCTTCATTTTAAAGTATTCGGGCTTCATAGATGTCGACACATTTACTTGCAAATTATAAAGCATAGGTGTCGACACATTTACTTGCAAATCATAAAACAAAGAGGTTTTGTTGTTCTAACGCTTAATGACCATAAAAGTTTTTTTAAAAAGAAATAAAAAAATTAAACTCACGTCTTTGTGAAATATATAAACCATCTCTTTATCAACTAGGCCAACATATATTGCCTATGATATTTATAGATTGTGTTCCTCTTTGGGAGATAGTTTCATTAACTTTTTCTATTTTATTTTTTATCAAGAGATAGTTTCATTATTTCATAGACTATTATCATACCTGTCGCACCAAAGGCATATAATTATATATATTGTTCTACACCAACACCAAATTCCTAACAAATATAAATGATAAACAATTTCCAACCACACCAAAAGGAGAAATTGAAAAATAAAATGATTCGATTTAGCTAATCGTATCCGTTAATTTATTATTCAGTTTTTGGTACAATCTTTAGACTTTAATAAAATGATTCGATTTAGCTAACATATATCAATATTTTACAGAAATTTCTTTAAACATACACTGAAGTAGCAATTAATTAGTTATGGATAGAAATAAATAGCTATTAAGTTATGTTGACAATTATTTAATTTTTATGCATATTTATCTTTAAAACGTCTCCCCTACCTTCATTTTTTTTCTTAAATCTTTATTCATTTTCTGGACAACAAGATAACAATCTACACTTTTTTTTAGAGAAAACTACACACGTTCTACCATAAAAACTACACATGTATTTTTAATGATTAAATCATGTTTATAATAGGAAACAAAACCAATTCTTGTTAGTAATTCTTTTTATCGTTAACCAAATACATACCGACCGTTGGACCAACAATAAATTTATAGGATACAGATACAGATATTGAAATCTATTAACTTTTGAGCCTAACTCAATTGACCTAAAATATCTAGTTAAGTTATAAGTGTAGCACTTGGGTGCCTTTGGCTTCGGTGTTTTTCGATGCCTTTGTCTCTATCTCTCTCCTAACCAATAATTCTCTTTCATCAAAATAATTTATTTTAATCATTCCATCATCACTCTCTTCCCTCTAAAATACACTAAAGTCACCAAAATCACCCAACACAAAGTCACTGAAGTCTCACCCAAGTTATAAGGAGGCTTTCAAAAATATCTTATGCTAATTAAAAGGAACTCTCATAATAAAGAGGAGAAAATACTTTTTTGGTACAATACCTCAATGCTTTCTGTTTTGACGAAATAGATCACAATGCTAAATGTGGCATATTAGGCGTTTTTTCTCGTATCTAACTAAGAACAAGTTAGTTTAAAAAAAATACATAAGAACAAGAACATGATATGATTCTCAAGTATAACTGCATAATTTGCATTAAAAAAATTCAAACACTTCACTTTCAATGTTTTTCATATTTCTTTGGTTTGGTATATTTGTTTTTTCTGTCTTAAGAAGACCAAGGCAATAGTGTGTGTTTTACACAGTCAACAAAGTAAAGCGCGTTTGTTTCGCAAAAGCAGATAGAAATATATCATTCTTCATACACCTACCCCAACCCTAAGTAAAATAATATACAAAAACCATTTGTTATTTTTTAAAGTTAATAATTCAACTCTAAGGAATATAGTTAGAAACTTTGGAGTAGGTCAAAGCAATGCTGCCCTGGATATTAAAATTTCAAATGTATAATCTCATTATCTCTTCTTTTTTTTTTCATGACAATTGAAAAAGAAAGACAAAATTGTTATTTAAAGGAAAAATACAAAGAATGTAAGCCAGGGATACTACTCCCAAATCACAAGACTTCCCAACTTCATAGTCCAAGTGAAGTCATCATAATTTAAGTGTGCACCAAAGAGGAATTTCAATCTTTCAAACAGAGACAAAAGACAAAAGAATGAGGTTCACAATTTCCTCAAAATCAATTTAGAAAATAATGGAGACAAAAACAACTCACAATCCAAATTAATAGCCAAAATTGAAGGGAGAAAAAGAAGAAGAAAAAATGAAAGAAATTTGATAGGCCATTTCTTTTTTGTGCTATTTCTCGAAGTGGATCATTTCATTTCTCTTTATTTTTTTTATTTTTTTTTATAATTCTTGATATAATTCATAGTCAAGAGAAAAGTATAGATAACTTATGAACAAATATTACAATGTCAAGAAACAGTTGTTGAAGGTACGCAATAGAGATGCAACCTTTAAGGATGAGGTTCTCATCACAATTTCCTTAAAATGAATTTAAAAAATAACGAAACCAAAGACAACTCACGCTCCAAATTAATTTCTAAAATCGAAGGTTTCATTTGGAGAGAGAGAAAAACAAAACAAAAATGTTAAAGAAATTTAATAGACCATTTATATTTTGTGTTAGTGGATGATTCCATTTCTCTAATTCTTTTGAGAAATTAACAGAGATGACCCTATCCTAATATAATAATACTCCTCTATCCCATAATACATGACACAATTGACTCTATTATGTGTACCAATGCATAATTTTGAGTTTAAATATCTTGAATAATATATTAGAAAAAATTATGAAAATTTGATATTTTGAAAATATTCATCGCGAGACGAATCTAACGACATCTTATATGATATTATTTATATTTGTATATTAGTAGAAAAATATGGTCAAAGTAAGTTAGGTCAATATTTTACATTTTTAAATTGGTCATGTATTGCGGGACACAGGGAGTATCATTTTTGTATTGAATACTATTGTGAATGTCTATAGGGAAGTCAAATCAATTTGCCCTTTTATCATTAACGTCGGCTTTATCATTATTTTTTTCTTATTTTCTCAATTCATATGACATTGCAATGCGCTTTGATGCATAGATCCCCTGATTCGAATTAGCCTGTGCGGAGAGTTTTTGACAAAAGTAATGCGTGAATAGAGGAACTAAGAAATTGAGACATGAAATTCAATTTTGTTATTTTCAACATAGTTTCAAAACACATTTACATCAATTTTTCATGATGAATGAATTATCTTTCATAGCACTTTACCCTTGTTTATCCTTCATACTCATTCAATCTGAAAAACAAAGTACAAAAATATGAACGATATACATAGATTGATAGATACGACAATGTGAATTATAAAGAATAGACTTGGGTACCAAAATTTACATCTAAGAATGAAACTTATTATAGATGAATATGGCCGCGAGTCAAAGGATAAAACATTATTCAATCAACTAACCAAAATACAAACAATCTAATATATCCATTACACATTGTTAGAACATTTATGAAGTCCCTACACACACTAAAAGCAAAAGGACAATATCAAGTGGTGCCAATACAAACTAGTTCAAAATAGTGCAATGCCCATAAATTTAGTATAAACCCAAATAGAAAACTAAAAATCTGAGAAAACTAAAATAGATAAATCTAAATCCTTGGCAATCTTTATGTTTATCTTAAAAAATTTAGGACATCTTTAGGAAAACCACTATTCGCTGGAATAAATACAATGGCTAAAAAACATACACATAAAAGAAATAAAAGTTGCAGTGGTCACACAATAAAAAGTGGACTTCTTTGGGGTTGATTAATGCACATGAGTAAATTTTTATAGTTTTCTTATGTATAACCATGTATAACCACATCTACAAAGATCTTAATCCATAAGCTGAGCATATAATCAGAGGCATAAGGTTGAAAATGTACATCTTTCTGATAGAATATAGAAATTAACGGTAATAATTATCCCAATTCGAGAAGGGACATCGCCACTTCTAAGGGCTGTTGTATCCCTATAACATGTGGTTGACACAAAACAATCAAGTTTGTCTCTGAAGTGATAGAAAATTCTGATGCGACGATGGATGATTCGGAATCAACCATCCTTTGCAATGTGTCATTCATTCTTGTTAGTTCTTGAATGATTTTACAAAATGACTCATCTATACGTTGATCAATTTCTCTATATGACTTGTGTATGAGAGAATTGGAATTCATAGATGAAAAAGAGTTGGAAGATGAATGCATTTTCGAAGATGAAATGGAGTTCATGATGGAATGTTTGTTGAAAAGGAACGAGAGTTAAAAGATAAAATGGTTTGATGATGAACATGTGAAAAGGATTCAGTGATAGTATGTAGGATTTGAAAATTCTTGAGAAATGATTCATGGTGAAGATCTTCATTTGCTTTGAAATCATGAAATGCAAAGGTTAGTGCTGCGATGGATTCATGGAGATTGTTAATGTCTTGTGAATCTCTTGTTTCCATGGTTCAAGGAATGAAAGCACCAATGATAGAATATAGAAATCAACGGTAATAATTATCCCATTCAAGAAGGGACATCTCTCCTAAGAAAGGGATGAAGACTAGAACTTTTGTTTTTTTAACTTGCTTTATTATTCATTCACACATTACAACCTTAATATAATACACTAATAAGTAACTACATTCCTATAACTACTAATAACTTCATAAAACTATTGCTAATAACTACCTATATATAATTAATAATTAACACTATAATATAATATTGACATAATGCTAATATATATACATAATTATAATTTATATTACATATAAATACATATTTAATATTTTATCTTATACACATATCAGTTTCTCTCCAATGTTCAATTTCTATGGATTCAAACTCTAATATGAGATTCAAGCTAATGGATTTAAAAATTTCAACTTCATATATTGCTGAAATAGGGAATCAGATATAGAAAGTTGAAAGCCAAGAGATACAAATTTTTATATTAAATAAATAGCAACCTTTTGATTTAACCTTTCCATTCTATATGCACACTTTATAGTCAAAGGAGTCAAACAAAAAGAAGATAAAATATCCCCATATATAAGTAAAAAAATTAAACGAGTATCACAAATTTGATTTGAAACACTTAAAAATATTACCATTAGAGATACTCTAATTCTAGTAGTAATATTTTTATAGTCAAATATATTTTAATTTTAGCTTTATGATTATGATGATTCCTTAAAAACACAAGTGATATAAGAAGTAAAAATGAAAAAAAGGGTCGGTCAGTCCACTTGCTAATTGTAGTTGGTGTTTGATTGTGTAAACCTTGTATTCCACATTTTGCAATTCATTTCCACTTCTTGTGGCCAACTACCCCTTAAGTTTGGTTTGGTTTCGTGTTTTGTGTCCACACAAGCACAAAGGTGACATCTCAAGAAAGTACCAACAAAGTAAAATGCCACGTTGCAAAATATTAGCCGTCTATTTAGATCCAACGTTTGTAATAATTTATCCACCAACCCCCTTACACTCTTTCATGCATCACTACCACCCCTTATTCCCACCTACCAAACACCAACGCACAAGATTTCAATTGGCCCCCAACGTAGTACATTTTCCTTTTTATTTTTTATTGAAAAAATTTCCTTTATATATTCCCACTCTCTCTTCATCACTCCCTCAGGAAATCAATACATCATTGTTCATTATTTCCCACCCAACACTACATAACATTTCCTCTCCTCTTATCATCTCATCATCATAGTTATTACTTTCAACACCCCCTCTTCCTTCCTTTAAACAACTGGTAAAATATCCGTGCATTCGTAATTATGGAGGGAATTACCAATGGCCATGCTGAAGCAACCTTTTGTTTGAGCAAAAATGGTGGTGATCCACTCAACTGGGGCGCGGCGGCGGAGTCATTGAAAGGGAGTCATTTGGATGAGGTGAAGCGTATGGTGGAGGAGTATCGTAACCCGTTGGTTAAAATCGGCGGTGAGACACTTACCATTGCTCAGGTGGCTGGAATTGCCTCCCATGATAGTGGTGTTAGGGTGGAGCTTTCGGAGTCGGCGAGGGCCGGTGTTAAGGCAAGTAGTGACTGGGTGATGGATAGTATGAATAAAGGTACGGACAGTTATGGTGTTACCACCGGTTTTGGTGCTACTTCTCACCGGAGAACTAAACAAGGTGGTGCCTTGCAGAAGGAGCTAATTAGGTAATTAATAACTACTATTTTAATAACTTTATGCGCACTTCACGTCTACACCATGTGTTGCATTTCGTATTAACATGTCATGAATTCTCCAATATCGTCAACATGTTGATTAGGAGTTCCTTGGATTTTTGTAACAAAAAAAATCTTTGATGAATTCTTAATTTTTAACAAATGAATGTGTTGATAATTTTATTTTTTTAGATCTCGGTATCGATCCAATTAATTAAAAATATTGATTGTCTAAAAGTTTTTGGTTGTTTAAAATAATGTTTTACGATTGAAACATGTTCATATTTCATGTGTCTGGTAGAATTTCGAATATAATTATCTTCTTAATCAGAGGAAACTCTTGGTAGAAAACAAAAATAAATAAAATTGAATATTAAAAAATGAATATTCATTTGTAACTTTTCCTTTTTTTTTACAAACTTTTTCCATATTTGGTATTGCTGTATCTGTTTTATTTATTTATTTTATGAATTTACCTTTTAATTTAAGCTCTCTCTTTTGACCAAATACGAAAATTGATAATTAATTAGCCAAACCCTTTAAAAATTAGTAGGGAAAACCTTTAAAATATAGTTCTTGCTTAAAACTAAAACTATTTTATAAGGAGATTAGTTGAGGAATCGTTATAGGCCTGCGTATTTGTTTTCACCTTTCATGATGTCAAAAAATACTTTTTAAGTTAGCATGTCAAAGTATATATTTATTAAGTTAAAAGGATAAGAGCTTTCTTTAATTTTATTTATGAAAACCTAATGTTAGTAAACAAACGATGTTTTGATATGAAGTTATAAATATTAGCGTTTAAATATATACTTTTAGATAAAACGATAAAAAATTTAGCACTATGTTTTTCTTTAATTTCCTTAATTAATTAAACAATATTTTATAGACAATAGCTTTTTTTTTTCCTTCTACTAAAAAGACATACATATCTACTTATATAATTAAATCGATGGTATTGAATATAAGCAATTTTTTTAAATCGATGCAGAAGCAGTATACAATATGATAGATACCCCAATTGCTTGCCTTAAAACAGAAAGTTGGCAATTTTTTTACAAGTTTGGTTTTCTTTGACTAGAAAAAATTATTTGAAGGATTTTTTAAAAGATCAATCAATCAATATAAATAGTCTCCTTTTCACCAAAAAGAGATATACGATATAGTATACTAGTATATTGTATTAAAGGAACTTTTTTTTTTGTCACAAGAATGCAAGTATTTTTATTGTATTAAAGGAACTACTTATACACTAAGATTTTTTTTTAAAAAAAATCATTTTTATTTTATTAATAATAAAAACTATCTAATTTGTCACAAAAAAAGTTGGTGAGAAAAAAGACAACAAAATACGAGTAATAAATTTTGTACCAAACAAAGGCCAGACTTGTCCACATCCATGTCTACAATTCTAACTCGTTGACGTGGTCCAGTGTACTGAGTTGGAAACGGTTAAGTAGCGAGTTAATTATCAATTAACTAATTAACTAATATATTAATAATCTTTGTTGTTAGCTAAACATTAGGACAATACAAGTGGTTTGCACGTGATATTATTTGTTGACTGCCTAACCTTCTACCATTCTTCCAAATTCCAAATTCCTAATTCCTAATTCCTAACTCACCATCTTTGACCCTACAATTTACTAAAATCGTCACCTAACTATATATTATATGGCTTTAGTTGAAAAGAAAAAAAAACTATATATTATATGACTTGGTCAATGAATTGATGTAGCATAACTCAAATAATTACATCTTTTAACTAATAGTACATAAATTAATCATACTAGTCAATGAGCCCGGATACATTAGATTATCATAAAAAAAATATGTGACTTGGTCAATGAATTCATAATTCTTATATTTTTTGTTCTTGTTAATTTCAGGTTTTTGAATGCTGGAATATTTGGCAATGGTACAGAATCAAATTGTACACTACCACATACAGCAACAAGAGCTGCAATGCTTGTGAGAATCAATACTCTTCTTCAAGGGTATTCTGGTATTAGATTTGAAATCTTGGAAGCTATCACAAAGCTCCTAAACAATAACATTACCCCGTGTTTACCACTTCGCGGTACAATCACAGCTTCCGGTGATCTTGTTCCACTTTCTTACATTGCTGGTTTATTAACCGGCAGACCCAACTCTAAAGCCGTTGGACCGTCTGGAGAAATTCTCAATGCCAAGGAAGCTTTTCAACTTGCTGGCATTGGTTCTGATTTCTTTGAATTGCAACCTAAGGAAGGTCTTGCTCTTGTTAACGGAACTGCTGTTGGTTCTGGTTTAGCTTCTATTGTTCTGTTCGAAGCCAATGTACTAGCAGTTTTGTCTGAAGTTATGTCGGCAATTTTCGCTGAAGTTATGCAAGGGAAACCTGAATTTACTGATCATTTGACTCATAAGTTGAAGCATCACCCTGGTCAAATCGAAGCTGCTGCTATTATGGAACATATTTTGGATGGAAGCGCTTATGTTAAAGCCGCTAAGAAGTTACATGAGACCGATCCTTTGCAAAAGCCTAAACAAGATCGTTATGCACTTAGAACTTCACCTCAATGGCTTGGTCCTTTGATTGAAGTGATAAGATTTTCAACCAAGTCTATTGAAAGAGAGATTAACTCGGTCAATGACAACCCTTTGATCGATGTTTCAAGAAACAAGGCCATACATGGTGGTAACTTTCAAGGAACACCTATCGGAGTTTCAATGGATAACACTCGTTTAGCTCTTGCTTCGATCGGTAAACTCATGTTTGCTCAATTCTCTGAGCTTGTTAATGATTTTTACAACAATGGCTTGCCTTCGAATCTCACTGCTAGTAGAAACCCAAGTTTGGATTATGGTTTTAAGGGATCTGAAATTGCCATGGCTTCTTATTGCTCTGAGTTACAATATCTTGCTAACCCTGTCACCACCCATGTGCAAAGTGCTGAGCAACACAACCAAGATGTGAACTCTTTGGGTTTGATTTCTTCTAGAAAAACAAACGAGGCTATTGAGATCTTAAAGCTCATGTCTTCCACTTTCTTGATTGCACTTTGCCAAGCAATTGACTTGAGGCATTTGGAAGAGAATTTGAGGAACACTGTCAAGAACACTGTAAGCCAAGTTGCTAAGAGAACACTCACAACCGGTGTCAATGGAGAACTTCATCCTTCTAGATTTTGCGAGAAAGATTTACTCAAAGTTGTCGACAGGGAGTATGTGTTTGCCTATGCTGATGATCCTTGCCTGGCTACATACCCTTTGATGCAAAAGTTGAGACAAGTTCTTGTGGAACATGCATTAGTGAATACCGAAGGAGAGAAGAATTCGAACACATCAATCTTCCAAAAGATTGCTACATTTGAGGATGAATTGAAGGCTATCTTGCCAAAGGAAGTTGAAAGTGCAAGGGCTGCATATGAAAATGGACAAAGTGGAATTTCAAACAAGATTAAGGAATGTAGGTCTTATCCATTGTACAAGTTTGTTAGAGAGGAGTTGGGAACAGCGTTGCTAACCGGTGAAAAGGTGATATCACCGGGTGAAGAGTGCGACAAATTGTTCACAGCTATGTGCCAAGGTAAAATTGTTGATCCTCTTATGGAATGTCTCGGAGAATGGAACGGCGCTCCTCTTCCAATTTGTTAATTTGCTCAATCTGTTGCTTGTAGAAGTGATTTCTTTATATATTTGCATTAGACTTAGTAGTTGCTTTGAGAAGCAATTGGTTTGTCTATAAGCCTATGGTAAATGACAAATCAATATCCTTCTGATAGCATCGTTTATTAAGTTTTTCCTTGATGTTAAGGAACTTTTAATTGTTTTTGTAATAGAATTTCATTTGTTTGCCAAAACTTTGGGTGCAAATATCATATGATACGTGATCCTTGATGTAAATGGTGTTTTTTCCATGAATAAATAGTGTTTCAACCATGAAAAATGTATTACATTTTTGTGATTCAGTCTCTATTTTTTTTAGAAAAAAAATATTAATACAAATAGTAAAATTTTGAAACTAACATAATGCTGACAGTTGCGGAGCACATGCCAAAATGTCATCAATGATATATTGGCAGTAGATCTTACATCACAGAGACAATATTAGAAAATATAAGTGTGAGTGCTAGTTTGAGATACATTCCAAAATCAAACAAAAATAGTACATGTAACAATAGTAAAAACAAAATTAGGATTCTCTGCACTCACCTCTCTCTTTACCTTGTACATTTTCTTTTCCTGAACAATATAAATCAAGGGCTGTAAGTTCACACATGATTAACTCCACAGACTGCACTGCACCAAATAGTAATAAATAAATAATAGTGACACTGACAGTAGTAAATACCGGTATCCAAAAATGCAGCAATCTGTCCAGAAACATTTGTAGTTGAAGCATGCTGATTTTTTTAACATAGGAGAGAACAAAGTCAGTTTGATCTGATGTAGTAGAAGCAAATCATAATTAAGGATCTACTGTCTTGTTGAGGAGAATCTACTCGATGGTCTACAAAAATATGTTGGTGGGGTGGGACAGGAAAAATATAATGCAAATGAAAAGAGCGTTATTGCATAGCCTGTCCAACAAGAGCAATAC
>Ga0228710_1006518_pt1 | contig 17644 bp, 9 predicted proteins | sample MedpolnodulmetaG_FD_177995 | JGI IMG/M metagenome (GOLD analysis project Ga0228710, IMG submission 177995) | Root nodule microbial communities from Medicago polymorpha collected in Santa Monica, California, United States - pink nodules | ecosystem: Host-associated > Plants > Roots > Nodule...
GTAGTGGGCAATCCTAAATAGGAATCCAGACCCTTGCATTACATCATTGTCCTCGTAGCTACTGATGAAAATATATCAAGTGTACTAATTCGTAAATAATTATTAAAATTTACAAATTAATACTTAACGACAACGATAATGATTAGAATATATATAATTGGGGGGGCTACACTTGACAATGATTTGGTTGACTTGACTTAAAAGATAGGTTAAATCGACTAAGTTGTGTCAGATTCCTTTCTTTGAATTATTTGGTAACTAAAAAAGGAATTATTTGACCTAATGTCAACCATTTTTTAGGTAAATTCACTTGCCATGGGATGTAAGATCAAAAAGGAAGGAAAAATATTTCAAGATGCTCGCTTAGCAAGCTCAAAGCGATGCAAGTAAGAGAGTTAGGGAACTCTGAGTTTAAAGGCGTGGCTAAGATTGATGGTTGATTCACAAGATTCATTGAGAAATCAACTCTCGATGTCAATTCATATCTTTTCTTCTCATCTTTGCAAAGCTATCATGGCAATAAGTAGCTAAATTTTCTTTTGTTGATATTAAATGTAATCAAGCTTACTATGGTATTATATGATTCTAGTTATTCATGAATATTGATGTTATCCTTGCTTTTAATGTATCAATTTATGGGTTTAAATTGTTATTTTGAAATACCTTTTGAATCTAGAGTTAGGATAATCACGGTAAATGCTAAACTCTAGAGATAGATTTAAGTTTATCATTCACTAAAAATACTGATACTTAAAACCGTCATATTGGTTAATAAGCCGAGAGATTGTCGATTAACCAATACAATTGAACCAAAAACATTGTTTAGACATAGATAATGTTTGCCGAGAGATACATGAGAATATCGATTATTAACTAGAATATGTATAACGAATCATAAGAATGCATGTGAAATAGGTTGATAAAGTTTAATCCCAACATTCTCATATCTCTGTTAACTTTCGTATCATTTACATTGTTAGAGTTTTCTAGCTTACGAAACCAAACACCTTACAATTATATCACTTAAATCATTGTTGAATGACTTATATATTGCACTAGTCTTTGTGGAGAGGATACAAACTTACTTACTTATGATACTACATCAATTACCTAAGACAAAATATATCGTATTTTTCAACACTTGCATCATAAATAACACATGTATTATTCATATTTTTCTTTAAGGATCGTTTGACACTAATTAATCGCTTTCGGTGTTGAGAAATTACCGTGTTAAGAATGCATAAGAATGTCATTATTGAAATCATAGGAAAACCAAAATAATTACTAAGTAATATACATAAGTAATTGAGAGGTATATATCGTTACTTCAGATTAGGTACATAAAAAGAACCTTTGCCTTTCAATTGTTTACATGCTGGAGAGCAAGCATCTTGACAAAGTGAAACTTGTGCAAGTTTGATTTTCAAGCATATGGACATGCATTGTTGTTTACAATCGTATAAGGCCTCCTTGCTGTCATCACCATTTGCATCTAAATTCATACCTTCAATAGCTACCACCACCAATGACATGTATGGAAGAAGAACCAATATTACAGCCACGCCTAAGGATTTTCTAGCCATTGCATTAATCAGTATCCTTGATTGTGATAGCTGATACTAAAAATGAGAAGGTCTTGAAATGCATGTAATATGGAAATTTGCTTGGAATATGTGCGGTGAAAAATTAATGGTTGACTTGTTCTTATGACAATGAGGAATAAAAATTATAAAAAATTGTGATTTAAAAAATGTATGATTTATGAGAGGAGACATTTATATGTGAATTAACTTTGTGATAACTTTGAATTGTTGAGAAAAGAAAACAATTGAGCAAAGGGATATACCAAGTTATGTATGCATATCAATATTGGGCTTCTAAATTTACAATAAAAGGAGGGAGGAACTTTTCACACCTCCACAATTACTTTGGACCTACACATCTAAGGAATGTAAATTTTAAATTGTTCAAAATTACATTTTTAAACAAAGTATATCATTCAAAAACATATTGAACAGTATGTAAAGTGTAAAAAATATTAAATTAGCGTCTTACATCAATGTCAAAAAATCTATACAAATTAGGTTTATAACAACCGATCAAATTTAGTCAAAATAACCAACAAATCAAGTTAAATTATACCAAAAAACCTTGTATTAGTGTCTTACAACAAACCTTTCGTTCTTAAAAAAAATCAACCAAAATTACATTAATGCACTACTATACATTCTTAAACAAATAAAAATTAACCTTACATTAATGTCTTACGATGAAGAAGTACAACATAAACAATTATATTTCGTGAGTATATGTTTAACATCATAGACAAAAAGAAAATAGCTTAACTTTTCCAGCCAATCTTTTAGCATTCAACTTCTCCTGCATTTTATTAGTCTTTTTATTTCCTTCTTTTAAAAAACTAGTATCTATCATTTTTTAAAACCAAACACCTATAAAAACCAAACCCCTTTGAAACACATATGCTTACAAATTTACCTAATATCTTCAATCATTCAGATACAAAATAATCTCATTCATAACATTGTCAATTGCATGATCAAAATTTTCTCATCACTCCCATTTTGCAATTTTTAGGTTGTTTTTTTTGGACTTTCACATGTATTACATGATCATAAATAATAAGAATATCAAATTACAGGGTCAGAATATGTGTTTTTTATTTTAGGCTAAATTGCATTTTTGATCCCTTAACTATTTAGGTAGTATCGCTTTGGTTCCTTAATTAAAATTCGATTTATTTTGGTCCCTTAACTCCTCTCTGTTACACATTTTGGTCCTTTCCGTTCGTTTTAATTCAAAAACGCTAGATTTTCTTCATTTTCTTATGGAATTTTCTGGGATTCTTGTTGTTGAAGGTCGACGGAGATGATATGAAGATGAAAAAGAGAAGAATATGAAGAAAACCTAACGTTTTTGAATTAAAACTAACGGAAAAGACCAAAATGTGTGTAACAGAGAGGAGTTAAGGGACCAAAATAAATCGAATTTTAATTAAGGGACCAAAGCGATACTACCTAAATAGTTAAGGGACCAAAAATGCAATTTAACCTTTATTTTACAGGGTTATGTTTTTGACTTCACGTATATTACAGAGTCAATTTCAATAATTAACCCTTTGTTTTTTTATTTTGAATAATACTTTTGGAGGTCTTGTTGGTGGTGCATTGGGGAACCTTCACAATCCTCCACACACCTATCTTGTATTCTTTGGATTTTATTGAAATTAATTTATGGTGTTCAAGACCTAGGGTAACATACTAACATCGTCCACTAACATGAAGAAAAATACATTTTCTAGTGTTTTGGGTCCATGTTCCTGGTTAATTATCTTATTTTGTCATGGTCATTGTAGAAAGAAAAAAAAAAAGAATTTTTTCAAATGAATTTTTATGTTCATCCAATATTGTTATTTTATTGATATTAAGATTTATGCTTTTTCTCCCCTAAAAAAAAAGATTTATGCTTTATCTAAACTTTGTGTTCTAACTTATCTATGTGCATACTAGTTACAGTTGAACACCAATTTTACATTTTAGAGGAACACGAGTAGATTGTAGGATACACATATCAACAAATAAGTACTTGAAGATCATACAAATTGAATATATGTGCATGCAAATTAAAGTTGAACAACAATTTTGAATTTTGGTGCATGGAAGACACTGCATAATATTATCTTTTGACAAGCTTGAAATCATATTTAGTTTCATACACATCATAATTCCAACATCAAAGTTTCAGTCAAGTGATGTGAAGAGTGAAGTTGTCATAGATTATAGACATTTAACAGGTCCAACCAAAGCAAGTGCTTCCCTTAGAGCCAATAAAAGATGCTCAGGATGATCTTCAATTAAAGCAGCTCCACCATGTTGGGATTGCATGGATCTCAATACTCTACCAACAATCTGAACATGTATGCAAATAGTAAGATTACAAAAAATAGCATGCCAATGGCATCACATAATGTGACTCTAGTGTTGACTCGGATCTATTCTTTTATCTAACCACAGAAAATTTAGAACAGAAACAGAATGAAAAATGAATAGACATACATAAGTAGTTGCGTTACCTTTCGTGCGTAGCCACCATAAGCTATGCCGCTAATTAAAGTGCGTGATGGATTAGATGTACTGACTGCTGAATTTTCATGATCCATGTATTCTAGGAACAAACAAGAATGCTTATAATGCAATTGAAAAAGGAAAAGAGCAAGTAACAATAGAGTTTACAAAATAGTAGCCAAGTGAAAACATTACCTGTAATAGTTGTTTGAAAGAGTCCTTCTCTTTTCAACCATTCAATTGTGTGAGCATTAGTGCCACCAGCAAGTTGAAGAAAGCCTTCCATGTTAAGGGAATGAAACATTAGTTGAATCATGATACGTATAAACCCTGAAGGCCCGTTCGATGGCCAGGATAAGAAGACATGATAGCATAAAGTTAAACCATCATAGGTTCATATCATGTCTCAATCGAGTGTTTAACGAGCCATCATGATATGATAACTTGACAATGTCACATATCATATCCAGCCTATCTCGCTAAAAAAATTTTCTGAGTAAGAAACCAACATGACAGGATAAGACCTTATCATGTCCATATCCTATCCGTCTCTATCATGACCATCAAACGGGTCCTGTGAAGGTTTTCAAAGGACTGTTGATTGAATTGTGAATACGAACCAGGAGGTCTATCTTTTGCTTTAGCCAATTGAACAGCAAAGGCTATTGACTCCTTAGTTGCTCCTCTCCCAATATCTCCACTCATCGGACGGCCGTCTAACTTGAGTTTATACAGGGAAAATATGGATTTGTTAAAAGAAACATGGAATAAAATTTGGCTTATAAGAATATAAAATTGATCAATTTGTCGAAAAGAGAGAAATGCCACACCTGCCATAAGTTGAAGTTTCTAAGATTTGGTTTCATAATAGAGAACATTTTGTTCATCGAAGGTATTGTTGAATCTCCAACATTAGGTAAACTAACCTGGATCATTTTAATAGTAAACTGTTGAATCAAATGAAAATAGCCTTGAAGCTAAGTATTTATTGAAAAGTAATACTTATATATATTATAATTAATCCCTTATATTTAGAAGAGGTTGAAGGCACCACTTACGGCTACTAGCTTCAAATTTTCTACTGAATCTCCTAATGCACGCCATAGTTCTTCAAACAGTCTACTCTGCCTAAAGAAGGATGTATAGATACACGGAAACGGATTAAGAAAGATCAATCAAAATCATAGAAATGACATATCTCCAAGTAGTGAAAACTGAGGCTTGATCTTTTCATAGTATCTGCTAAATGATTCCAAATCCCTTCATTACTTGATTATTAATAAAATTCTGTGAATAGCAATCGTGAAATAGTAATTGCAGTTATATCCTAGTATTTCAGGAACACTAGTATTACCTTGCACTTGTATGTATCTCTATAGCATCAACATCATTTCTCTTGATGAGATCAGAAGTTGTAACAGCATCTCTTACATATGCTACCTCTCCTGGATCAATATGAAAAGTACATAAGTTACACAAAAATGATTAAGGGAAAGCTAAGAATTTATAATATCAGATGGAACTAGAAAATATCCTACTTATTTTATCATAGGGGCAAACTGGAAGACAGCGACCACAGCCATAGCAACGCTCCGTTATGACTCCGTCCTGCATGTTCAATCCAATTAAACATCACAAGTTTTATATTTTAAAAAGACAGTTTTTATGTTTATAAGAAGAACACAAACTTTGAGATTTTAAGTAAAATCAAGTTAAAACCTTCAGTACTCTTGGTGCTTCGGTGTTACGTGAAATTTGTGAAGTAGATTTCTCTTGGAATGAGATTGCATTAGCAGGGCAAACATTTCCACAAGGGCGTGAACAGTCCGATGGACAGTCCTCGGGATCAAATTCTGTTAAGAAGGATTTACTAACAACATTGAGTGATTACCAGTAAGCATAGATTAAACTTTATATTTTATTAAATTTTGTACATAAACAAGCTGCATCATATTCATACGACACTATGATTTGCTTAGATGGATAAAGTTACTGTAAATGAAGAAATATGGTAAACTAAGAATTGAAACCATGCCATAAGATTTCTGATGTATGCTGATGTGTAACGTATGGAACAATTAAGTTCAATAAGAAGTGTCTTACCGGCTTTGCGAAAGTGAAGATCTTTATCATCATTGACACTGATCATCACCCAAGGCCTTCTAAGGCAGCATAAGATATCTCTTGCAGCTTCAATTCCTTCATTCACAGCACTTACAACAGATGCATCAGCAGCACAGTCAATGCAGTCAACTGCAATCAATCACATAATCCAATTCTTGAATTTGTTTGGGTAAGCAACGTAATTAAGTGTAATTATATAAGTGTTTATCATATAAATGCATACGTATAAGCCATTTCTAAAATCAAAGTGAAAATATGATTAAACTGTTTTTCCATAAGTTGCAGGTGGTTTTCCTATGCTATTTTATTTAGCTGATTGAAATAATCTGAAAACAGATTATATACATGTTATAAGCTATTTTCATAAATCTTGTTTTTCAAACACTCAAATGCTTATGGTAATATATAGGTCTAAATAAGATGTTAAGAATTCAATCCAGAGTCCAAACCCAGCCATATTCATCATTTAAGTCTTTACATTATTGGGTCTAACTCATCCTTACATAACTAGTTTGTAAGGTGAGGGGTGATATGAACACTCTTTATAAACTCTTTTAGGTCTTATCTCTTTTCAAGCCTTATCTCTTTTCAATGTAAGACTTGAGGCTTTCTGTATAATTGAAATGTTATACGATCATGTATCACGCTATTCTTTAAAAACAAATCATATATATTCCGAATATAGACAAAGTCTTTCAAAACCCTCGTCTAAAACATACTCTTAATTTGTTCCTCATTGTTGGGTCATGAGTGAAGCCCCTGATCATCCACACCGCATTTTTATCCAAAACCATAAGAAATTGAGTTTATGGATCATCTCACTTATATATTGTTTAACATTCACTTTTCCGTTCTAACTCACACTTGCTACATACATACTTATAAGGTCAAATAAATTAGTATTATAAACGAAAAACTAAACAATAAATTTTTTTGTAGAGCTTATTACTACATTATTACCTCCAGCAAGAGTGTAAACCAAACTGAGATTTCTGATATCAACAACATCCTCAAAACTTGCACCACAAATGAGCTTCACCCAATTTCCTCTCTGGAGAGACTCAAGTGGAGTTGATGATGATGATGATGATGATGATGAAATGGAAGGAAGCTCCAAAGTGTTGATGAGGTTCTTCACCTTCTGATGAACAACACACTTCTTATCCACTTTCACTGGAATTAAGCACATTCATTTCATAAGTATGTTAGATACATAGATAGATATAAGAGAGAGTGTAAAAAAGAGTTTTAGAAGAACCATTGTGTTTTGTTGAGACAGAGATATTTGTGGTGCAGAAAAATCTCAGACTAGCCATTATCTTCAACGAACATGCCTAGTTGCATTTTTTGGAGGATGGATAAATACAATGTTCTTTTGTTGCCTTATTTTTTTTTATGTGAACATAACATCTCTACGTATGACTATAGAGATTAATTACTTAAGCCGATGGGTAAAACTGAAAAAGTTAGCAAAACTTTCTTCAAGAGATTTAATACCGGTACACTTCAAGGGTTGAATTCGAAGTTCGAACTCGAGACCTCCGATTAAGCTGAAAAAGATATATTATCATCTCATTCAAGTGTTCTCAAGTTTTTTTTAATAATTTTTTTTGCTCCATAGGTTCTTTCCATGAAAAGCAATCATATTAAAAACATGTTACAAACTAAATATAAATATATCTTGGGATTAAATTCCTTAAAAAAAAATAAAAATTCTTTGGATCAAATTCAAATTTTGGTTCGCTACATTTGAGAGTTTAACGCCCATTCTACTATATCTTTTGTTTAGGGATATATATCTTTCTTTGTTGGTAAATTTTTAGAATGTTTATGACTTTAAAAAATGAATAAATTCTCTTAAATCGATAATATCCCTAATTAATAGCCATAAAAAAATAACCCTATTAAAATTTAACAAAAATGTTTTAATGAGACGATGATTTTGTTATTTTTAATTTTCATTTGAGGTTCTATTTTTTAATAATTTCTTATATTTGTTCAACCTATTTGTTAAAAAAATTCGATATTATTTTTCATTAATTTTCTTTGGATCTTATTTAATTTCAATCAATATTGTATTGATGGTTGACTTGTGTATTGTACATTTTAAAATGTGAAAATGTGTTATTTTCAAAACAAAACATATATTTTTTATTCAATTTTTAATCAATGCTTTTACAAAGCTAAGATCAAACAATATTTAGGTGGATTACTTTGTGTACTTTTTACATGATTCTTAACTTTTAATACATTTTTTGTGATCATAACAAACTTTGAGGAAATTGTGTCTAAAGATATCATAGTTAGTTAAGAGTCATAAAAAAAGAGTGGTGATAGGTTGACACACCCATGTGGCAATCTCACCCTTCTACACCCTTTATTTGGCACAATTTAATATAAAATAATAATAATAAAATGAACGCTAAAAATAAAAAAAACAGACACAGACACACATAGCCTTCGCCTCCACTAGCCACCACCACCACCCTGTTCCGTTTCCTGCGATAACGACGACGAGAGAGTCGTCCTCCCCGTCCAAGTCTATGACTCTGTCACCTCTCTCTCTCATCGTTGTCGTACACGTTCTCTCTCTCTCTCTCATCTCTCAAATCTGTGACGGCGTGCGACTTTGGGGGTGATGGATGGAGTTTTGTGTGGTGGACGGACGAGCGTGTGGCGCATCTAAGGCGATGGCGAGATCTGAGGTGAGGTCGGCGTTCGATGTTGATGGCTGTGAAATCTGAAGGCAAGGATGGAGGTGGTGGTGACGAAGGGTCGTGGGGAGAGAGGAAGAAAGATGGACGGAGGTGAGGGAGACAGAACGATAGGGAGGAAGAGGACAATAAGACGACCGTGGGTGAGCAGAGGTAGAGGGCAACGGTGGTGGTGGGGCAACGGTGGTGGTGGGGCGACGGCGGGTGAAGCGGTTGAGAGAAGAGAGAGGGATATAAGATCTCTGTCGAAAAGAGACGAGGATGAGAGGAAAGAGAGTGGGGTTGAGGTGAAAATACGAAAAATACCCCTGCCACATAAGCAAGTGTACAAAGTGTGTACAAAATGGAGTGGTAAACCTATCATTTTCCTAAAAAAAAAGCCGTTGAGGAAATTCCATCTAAGTTTTGTCATATTTTTTAAAAAAAACTTAATTTCATTCATCGTTAATGTAAGCACATCACAATTCACGTCAACCATGTGTATGACTTTAGAAGTCATTACAGTAAAAAAAATCAAATACTTCTACTAATTTGATAACTATGATTGATTTATAGTGTAAGACCATCTATAATGATATGATCTTATCTAATTAAATTTAAAATAATATCATAGAAGTCTCATTGGAAAGAGGAAAAAAAAACAGTGCTTACTGATTGAAGGTGCTTTAATAAACACACACCTTATCCGCACCTGTGGCATGTGCATTTTTTCTATATTAAAATAAATTAATATTGTTTAAGTGTAATGATGTAGAGTTATTGGTGTAACTCATTTAATAATTTTTTTAAAATGTTGGATTGAAGAGATTGAATGTTTATCAAATACTAACAATAAAAAAAAATATAAAATGACTCATGTATACGTGAAATCTGCTTAAGCACTCAAGTGAGAAAACTCCATTGTGGATGTTCTAAAACTCCTTTAATAATAGATCTTGTAAATATATCTTTTGTGTCTACGTCTTTTATTATTTTGTCAAGTAACATAGTGGCTAAAATTTCATCTCTAAGATAAATAAGTTGAGATTCAACGTTTGAACTCCGATCCTTATATAAAATGTATCTACCAACTTAGATATGATATCTATGTCTTTTATTAATGGATTCATCTCTATCTTTTAAGAAATGAAGAAGGGATTGATCAAGAATTATGCTCTTTACCCAACATGTTTTGCTCATACCCAACGAACAAAATGCCCCTCGCTGAAAATGTATACTGAATTTCAAGTGAGTTAACTCACATTGGTTTTCTTTCAATTTTTGTATTTTTCTTCCTAGTCATTTCCCCTCTCTCTCAAGCAAAACTCATCGTTCTAGAACAAGGAACACCATTACCACCATACTCGACAGTCACAAGCTTCACATAAATAATCCCATTTGGCAATATCCAAATTTTGATTATTATTTGGATTCGGCATAATGATGAAAGCTTCACGTTTTGATTATTATTTGGATTCGGCAATATCCAAGCTTCACATAAAAACCTTGTTAATGATGAAATTCCAACGAAATATGAAGCAAATTCTGTCGCATACAACACTTTTAATTGGGCATGGGCTGAAATTCCAACGAAATTGATGGTCATATCCAATTTTGAATTCGGCATACAACACTTTCAATTGGAATTACAGTAGCTAATATCCAATTCTGCAATACAAAAGTTGAAATAAAACAAACTTGAGTTTACTTTAAGTAGGGGTAATTTTAGAATTTCAGTTGGAAATGAGCAAAACGTGTTAGGTAAAGAGCAGAATTCATTGATCAATGCATCGAAAACTATTAGACGGAGATGACGGTTCATTTTTGTTTCAATTCACAAATTGTTAGTAACAAATGGACTAGAACTAGCTAGCTCAAATAAAACTAGTAAAACTATTATTTCCATTTCATGTGTAGGAGACGTATACTTGAATAGGGGGTGCAATCTATCTCTTTCACGAATTTTGTATTTTCTTTACCCTCCTACTTCTCCTATAGGTAATGTCATTGTCAAGTTTTAATGGTTCATAAATCACAAAGGAACATATAGAAATCGGTACCAAAACCTTTTTCTTCCCACCTCAACAGATTTAGTAATTGCTAAATTTATTGAGTAATTGTTGAGCCTACAATTCCTCTATATATAAGACCTAGAGATGCATTCAAAGTGTAGTACGTGTGTGTCTATTTGCAGGTTATCATGGTTCTCAATAGTTAGATCAAAATATGATGTCACATGATTTATAATAATAATAATATAGACATTTCAATCTTTTTCTAATGCAAAAAAAAAAAACTTTTTCTTATGGTTTAGATTTTCTTACCAAATGAAGCACACTCTAGAGGGTGGTAGAAACATTTTTCTCCGAACACTTTTTTATTGGTTGAAATTCAAATGAGTCTTATTATCGACAAAAGAAATTCTTAATCAGTTTTACTAGCCGATATAAATTTTAATAAATAAAATATGTGTCAGAAAAAGTTTGTAATTGACCTAATTCATTAAGAAAATAGATTTTCCTCTTCATAATTGAGAAAAGAAAAAACACAAATTTTGACCATTCCATATTTCCATGCAAAAGGTAAAAATTACTTAACCCAAGATAAGGTAAAAAAAATCCATTCTTCCATGTTTGATTTTTAAAAGAGCTATGAAGTGTTATTGCTAAACTCTGACACACAACTACCTTCTACAATGAAGACCAGTGATCAAAGAGCAAAGAAAATGGAAAATGAAAGCACTTATTTTGTGTGATTAATTGCATGGTGTTGTCAATTTCTCCTCTATGTTTGAGTCTAACCCTCTACTGACTCTCAGGACTATACTGCCTATAATCATACTAAGCTTCAAGACACACAGACAAAAGACAACTCTCTCCCTTACCTATGTGTATGTCTACTTGTTTGTAATTATAAGATAAAAGAGAGGCAGACACATTGCACCAAGTGTTCAATGCAACATTATGCTACAACGTCGACATACACATTTTTTTTAACTTGGAAATTCAAAAATTCTCTAAGTAATGGAAAGTATTAGGGCATGATGAAAAGTACAATAGTAAGACCATGGTACATTTTACTTTATATATCAAAATGACATATTATAGTTAAATAAAGCTTAAACAAGAGTTGTATAATTTCTCTTGTTAATATAAATAAGGGACAAATAATTTTTGAACTTTATGTCATATTCTTCTTATTCTTTTGGAATTATATTTTGGACTCAGCAAAATCTAGCAGACTTGAATGCAAGAGGGTACATAAAAGAATTAGAATAAGTGAATCTAATAATCTGGCTAGAAGTTAAAGGCTTCCCTCCATTCACCAAACAATCATCATAAGAGAGTCTCTTGAACAATCTAGGGTTGATTATTCTTGCAGAAGCAAACCAGCCACAATGAAGATGGATATCATGAGGAGCACATCCAGAAACACAAGTGTTAACAATTTGCACAATGTATTGTGGAATTCCAGAAGTTGAACCTTTGCTTTGTGAGATACTAATGTCTCTTTTTGTGCAAGAACCTAATTAAAAAAAAATAAACGAGTATCAAATATATGAAATTGTCGTTTTAGTCCTTAAAGCATGTGAATTTCGGTCATGTTAGTCCGTAACATCTTAATAGCAGAGACTAAAGTGATAGATTTTATATACTTTAGAATTGCGAGAATGATAGTTTATATAATAAATTGATGGTTTATTTATAAATAAAATAATAATAATAAAAAAAAATGAATGAATGAAAGAATTGCTTTTGTGTACCATGAAACCAAAATTTTCTAGAGGTGTAGTGTGCATGTTCTACTTTTTCTGACACTGTTAGGGAACCATTTTTGTCTTCATGGAAAGAATGAAAAATCTGTGTTGAAGAACCTGCAAACATGATGAAAATGTTTGACATTATAAAGAGAGAAAATTAAGCAAAAGAGGTTTGTTTCTGTTACCTGAAGGCATTTCAACATCACAAAATACAATGAGGGGCATTGTGATGAAGAGGAAGAAGAGATAAAAAGTCATTGTGATTGTTGTGTGTTTCATGCAGCTATGGCTATATTTTAATGTGCTTGATAAAGAAGTGTACTCAATCAAATCAAACTCAAGAGTATGTTAGGAAAAAATTTGGTAGATACAAGAGAGGAGAGAAGGATTTGTAGGGTTGGTAACCCCTATAGTGGTTTTTATACAAGAATGGTTGTCTTGAACATTATTAGTACATCATGAGGTCCCTTTTATTCTTGGTGTAATGTTATTAATATATACTAAGTTTTAATATGAGAATATAATAAATAAAAGTTTTTCCCCTAAAAAAAGTAACAAATAAAAGTTTTTGTAATAAATGAGAGAATTATACTGTGAAGGCTTTTATTTCTCTCCAACAGCACTTTTCTGTCTCTGTCCAAACCAAATTACTAAAATCAAGCTTTTGACTAAAAAGTATTTTTTGAAGGAAAAATAATAACACATCAGATTGAGTGGAAAAAAACTAATTTTTTGGTCTAAAAGTAAATTACCCTTCTTCATTTTCAATATGTGTTTGGTTATGTTTGAATGTAAATTATGTAATTGATTCTCCAAAACTGATTATAACTAAAAGTTTGTTGACTGAAAATTGGCTTATGTTTAGATTTATTTATGTAAAAGTGGGTTGAAAAAAAAAAATTGTGGCTATAGATCAATTATAGAGACAAAAGCTCTAAATTGTAGCTTTAAGTTAGAATCGATCCAAAAGCTCTAAATTGTTAGCACCGATATCTTAGATTGAAAACGTCTCCGATGTCCGAATTGACATTGACATATGTTAGGAGATTAACTCAAACCTATACTATTAGAAGTCAACTTAGTTTATATCAGCAAGTTAATAGTTTTTTTAGAGTTAATTTTGATATTAATAGTTTTTTTTTTTGGTCAGGTAGTCTAGTGGTTAGAATTCACCTAATAAGGTGAATAAGTGGGGTGTCCGGGGTTCGAACCCCGACCCCTGCATATAATAATGTATTGTCCTACCAACTGAGCTATGTTCACGAGACTTGACATTAATAGTTTTATTACAGAGTTAATTGGACAGGTTGAACTTGTTTTTCAACTGTGTTATGTTATATAAACTAAGTTGATTTCTAATTGTATAGAAGTGAGTTAATATCCTAACATATGTGGTTACATTTAATTATTCTATTATGTTAAACTATTATAGGTGTCTGTAAGTATAATGTTTCATATGCAAAATCAATTCTATTCGAGAATATTAAATATGTCAAAATCAATTCATGAAACAACTATTTTTGGCCTCAGGCAAAAGTAGGCTAAAATTCCGACTGCGCATCGGATTTTGTGAAACTGCTATTTTTGGCCCCAGATTTTCATGAAACTGATATTGTACCCCTGTAAAATCAATTAAGACTTCAACAAAAGGTGGAACCAACATATAGGTTTGCTTAGATTCCAATATATTTGACCTCTAATCTTCCGTGATAAGCTTTTGGGTACCTACCTTTTTCACATTGAGATGAATCTAGCATCTAGAGAAAGGACAAGGCACCATGAATTCTGAGCTGGAAGAAGAAAGCTACAGGGTAGCAATGGCAGAACCCTATGACAAAAGGAAAATGGAACCTGAAGGAAAACAGTTTTAGCTTCTTATTCTTCCATTTGAATGATAAATTTCCATTTTTATTCTTCACGTTATTATAGACTTATTCCAACTTTGACAAAAGGGAATTTGACCCTCAGCTGTAAACGTATCATTTATGATGAATGGCATGCATGCACATGCAGTGCAAACACGGTTGCATGTCTTATGTCACATTTCCTCTTTTCATGGAAATGTTTTCTTTTTGTATGCACATGTGTATCAATCCTCACCCAATTATGATACACAAGGATTCAAAACTTTTGATCATTTTACAACTCATTCAAAAGGGGATTTGAACCATATTTAAGGAAATAGTTTTCCTCCTACCACACAATCGTGTTATTGGAGATTTCGATAATTTGATCTTGATTAGGAGGTCGATGTTTAAACTTTGTATTTTAGACCTGTTTTGAGATATTAGAATAAGAATGAATTATCTAATCACAATTAAAATTTCGATTTTTGCTAATATTAGCAGTAGTGTCGTCAAAACACTACTGCTAATATTAGCGAAAATTTTGACTTTTTTTAATCTTTAAGTTGGTCGCTAAATCGGCCACTGTATCACTTTTTTTTTTGTATGTATTGAATTGAGATTGAACGGATGAGATTGTGTGAATGAATGTATACATAATTATTCCAGGTGCATGGGAATCTAGCAATATTTGATGGTAGTAGAAAGAGGGCCCCTATAATGTGGCACCTGGTAACAAAGTGAGAATTGAAAGATGCCCCCTAAAATGAAAGCTTTATTTAGAATTCAATCATACAAAACAGTTAGAAGTCACTATTAGTTTGCCAAAAGACAAACCCGCGTTTTACCACTATATATGAAATAATATGTATCAACAGGTAAGAACTTTCTTTCTGATGCTTTTCAGAGGCACATGTGGTGGGTTCATGTATACCCATTTGGATTCATCTACTGCTTTCAAGTTCAGGTAGCTAGATATATAAGAATCACTGTGAATGTTAAATTTATTGCTTTTGCAAATTATAGCAACCTAAGGTTTTGAGAGCAAGCCAGCTCACCTGTTTTTGCATGTATGAATGACCATGTGATGGAAATTAATTGCTTCAGCACTGGAAAATTTTACTACCTTAGGTACCCTATGATATTTATGTACTGAAAGTTACTGTCATGTGTTGTGGCTATAAAATTGCTGTATACATATATTGGTTGGCTGAAACACACGAGTAAATTACTCAAATGCCCCTCGGCACTTAACTGCCGAAGTTTACTAGAACCGGCTGCAGTTAACTACTGAGGTTTTCCTCGGTAGTTAACTACCAATGCGTTTCTGCTATAAATCTGGCAGAAGCTCTCTCATTCATTATTACTCTCATTTTATTAAAAAAATTTCAAATCTCTCTCAAAATCTCTCCAAAAAACCCAACCAAATTTATTCAACAAAATCACAAGTAAGTAATCATAAAGCTATTAACTTACATTTTAGTTGTTATAAATGTTTTTTTTTTTGTAGTTTTTGAGTAGATTTTTTTTTTTTTTTTTAGTTTTTTAGTAGATTTTTTTTTTATAATTCATGTTTAGAGTAGATATAAGTTGATTAATTTAGTTAAAATGTATGCATGATGTTTATGTTATAGTTTAGGATTTTTAGGGTTATTTTTTATTTTGGTGTTTTATATTTATTTTTTATTTTAGTTTTTAATTAGATATACATGTAAGAGTATATGATTTATTTTAAGATTAGATATAAATTGAATATTTTTGTTATATTTTACATTATTTTTATGTTTTTTTTAGGTCAAAACATTTTAGGGTTATTTTTATGATTTTTAGGGTTTATGTAAAATTTACACTTCAAGTGTTTGATGAAATGTTTGAATGAGTTTTTCATTGATTGTTTTCAATTTCTTATTGTGTAGATTTGAAACAGTGGTCGGGTGGATCGACATTCATGCACAATTCAACGGTGGAGAACCTCATAGGTTGAAGGTTCGGTGTCTTGGTGTAACGTTAAGAGGTCTCAAGGATGAATTGAATGAATTCAACCAAGGAGTCAACCCGGAGACACAAGGAGGGTGCAAAACGTTCAGTATAAACGTCCAACGCTCGATGAGGGGAGAGTATCATTCACTTGGGTGGAATTAAAGAACGACGAAAATGTGACGAGCATGTTTTGGGGGCACAACGTACATGTTCCAGTGGATCGATATGCGGGTAACGTTGCTGAGATCAACTGAAGATATCATCAAGAGTCTGATTCCGCCAGAAGATCGTGATTAGGTAGGGAATGCACCTTCCAACTACAACAATTGTCTTCCTTTAAATGGGGTAATTCAAACTTGTTAAACGGCAGGACTCCAACATCGGTCCGGCATTCCCATTGTTCCTTTCAAAAGATTAAATTTTTGTTAGGGTTGTTTAAATGAAGGTATTGAAGTGTCAAGGAATGGACCTTATTCTTTTGACACTTGAATACCGTCATTTAAACCAATCCTAACAAGAATTTAATCTTTTGAATGAAACAATAGAAATGCCGAACGGATACTGGAGTCCTGCTCCTTAGCGGGTTTGAATTTACCCCATTTAAAGGTAAGACAATTGTTGTAGTTGGAATGCACATTCCAACTACAACAATTGTCTTACTTTGGATGGGGCAATTCAAACTTGTTAATCGGCAGGACTCCAACATTCGCCCGGAAGTTCTTTTGTTCCATTCAAAAGGTTAAATTCTTGTTGGCTTCGTTTAAATGATGGTATTGAGGTGTCAAGGTCTGGACCTCATTCCGTTGGCACTTGGATACTATCATTTTAAACCAAGACCAACAAGAATTTAACCTTTTGAATGGAACAAAAGGACTTCTTGACGAATGTTGGAGTTCTGCTGCTTAGCAAGTTTGAATTTGCCCAATTCAGAGGCAAGACAATTGTTGTAGTTGGAAGGTGCATTCCCGGATGTAATGAATGTACCTTTTTATTCGAATTTATTCAATATGCAATTTTTATTCGAATTCACGCTGTCGCAATTTTAATTATTCGAATTCACGTTAGATTTAATTAGTTTTTATTCGAATACGCAATTATTCAAAATTCAAACATAAATCTAATATAAACCTAAACCTAAACAATTCTAACCTAAACATA
>Ga0228710_1006519_pt1 | contig 17643 bp, 5 predicted proteins | sample MedpolnodulmetaG_FD_177995 | JGI IMG/M metagenome (GOLD analysis project Ga0228710, IMG submission 177995) | Root nodule microbial communities from Medicago polymorpha collected in Santa Monica, California, United States - pink nodules | ecosystem: Host-associated > Plants > Roots > Nodule...
GGACCAAATATCCTTAGCTGGCTGTGGCCAACAGCAAGCCATATAGGTTCTGGACTTAGGTTCCGAACCGTCTATGATCTCAGTAAAGGTGCATCAACATCCAAGTGAAGTTTTCACAGTGCTTTGCAGTGGTCTTTGGTAATATATTCGTATTAACATTTGTTGAGAAGAATAATTGAGTACTGACAATGCTAAATGGCTGCCCAAATTCAATGCCTTTTTAACGTAAATCACCAACAATTGCTGAAGTGTAGGTGTTCAAGAGCTGTTTGCTGTATATACCTGAGGCAATTATGTAATGTATAACATACAAGTTTTTTCTTTCTCCTTTTTTTTACCCATTTGTTAGACATAGATTAGGCTTCTTTTCATCCTTTCCCCATCTTCCAGTCTTGTTAGGTTTTGGATGATGTGGGGTTACAGCTTTAGAGTTCTGTTTATAAACCTAATGTACAAAAAGAAAAACAGCTCATCAAGGAACTGTAAAGGGATTGCTTAACCATTGTGAAAAGTTGTATCTTAGAACTGTATTTTATGTATCTTGTAACTGGATGAAATTTGTTGTCAAGGGATTGCTTAACCATTGTGAAAAGTTGTATTTTAGAACTGTATTTTATGTATCTTGTAATTGGATGAAATAATAACATAGTTATATTTCAATTTATGTTGTTGATGATGGTAGTGCTATTATTCTCTGTAATTTTTGTCATCTAGTTTGTGCCACGTGAGGAGAAAATGAATTGGTTTTAATACATTGACTGTATTATCACAAAATTAGGCATATTAAGAGTTGAATTTGGTGGAAAATGAAGAATAAGAGTAAGGGAAAGCTGAAAGAGTAGGGAGTGAGTGTATGCTTAGATCGGTGGTGACTCTGATAAAATCTTTAAATTAAGTGTGGCTTTTGTTAAAATATGGTGGTTCACTGATTTAATTAATGAGTAGTTTTTTAATTTGGAATCCTTAAAGACTGTACTTAGAAAGTGTCAGTTCATTAAAGGTAAACTATAAACTATGTTTTTTCTATGTTACCCCTTGATGAATTGGGGGTAATTTACCTCTTTCGGTGAAAAATCTTATTTTCTTCATTTTTTTTTTCTTCTTACAATCAGTTATCATTTTCATCTTGAAAACATCAAAAAAAATTATTTCCTTCATTTATGATGTGATTTACATCTCTTTCGTTCCAAAACCGAATCGTATTTGTCATGAGAGATAAATTACCTTCAATTCATCAAGGAAAAATGTAGGCTCACCAATATGATTTTTTATACTATCAGTTACCATTTTCATTTCAAGAACATCAAATTTCTTCATCTCTTCCAATCAACATGTGATTTATATTTACTTCGTTTCATAATTGAATCTTATTTTTCATTAGGGATAAATTACCTCTTATTCATCAAGGGGTAATGTAGGTCTCACCAAATACTTTACCATATCTCATTTTATATAATCATAAAATAAATTTGGTGATTGTTTTTTTAAAAGTGTAGCCTGGTTCACTGCTCCATGGACATTGATATGCAATAGGTCGGGTTTAATTTCGATTTCTCACTTCTCCACATTTGGCGAGTCTAACCTCTAAACTAGTTGGAAAAAAAATAAATAATTGGTGACTGTGAATCCAACCTCGCTAAAATGCAGCATTTTACATTACTGTATTTTCATAGATTTAAGCTTTTTGTTGTTTATACTTGTTGAAAATTGTTTTTCTAACATCCAAAACTTCCTAATAACACATGAAAATGACCAAAAATACCCCATCGGTAATTAACTACCGCTGGATTACAACTAGGAAACCGGCGGTAGTTAACTACCGCTGGATTTTTTTAGTCATTTTCATGTGTTATTAGGAAGTTTTGGTAGTGAAAACAGCAAGCTTCATACTTGTTCTGCAGGCTACACTTTCTAATGGGCCTATTTATTTCAATTTAGGTCCACTTGTATGATGTAGAAACGTTGTATTTTTAGGTAGGAGAAATGCTAGAGACGCACACTTTTCAACACACTTTTTTGTTTAACAAGCAAAAATGAATTATATTAACACTGGTATAGCAGTCCCCTCAGCACAAGGCGTATCGAAAAGACCACTAAAAATTACAAACAATCACACAAGTGATACAAAAAGTGAACTAGTTAATGCCTAAACACGACAAAGGGCTCGTCCACCACAAATAATCACCAAATACAAAATTAGCCTTCTTAGCTTTTCCGCCACCTCAATGAACAATACTTTACTTTATCTAGTAGTTGATTTATAGAGCTTTCTTTATTATTAAATAACTAGTTGTTTCGTTCATTCCACAAAATCAAGACACTAAGTAGCCAAACAAACTATAGAAAGAACCGCCACGATTTCAAACCACCTGTGGAGTAAATAAACTGAGAAAAGTGGTCTGAAATATCATGATGGTTTGCCCCTTCGAATCCAATCTACGACCGTAGTAAAGGCCACAGAGATCCAAAGAAGCTACATGATAGAAACAAATGATGAGCGTCCTCCAGCTGACCACAGCCAGACACACACAAGCACACCTCTAAGGATAGAACACCTCAATTTGTCAAATTTGATTTCGTAGGTAGTCTGTCACGAAGCAACCCGAACCTGCTCAACGGATTTTTATCAGTTAAAAGTCACGCTCAACGGATTTTCACTAGAGAAATTTCTTCCCCTTTTATTTGAAGTGTTCGCATCCTTCCGAATTTCCTTGAATCATTGGCTTCGTTTGAAAATATCCATAATTATTTTTTTGGTTACGTTTTTGATAAATATCCATAATTATTTATTATACGAACATAAAATATACAAATTATTGTATGCTTACATCTTAATTTATTTGATGCTTATGCAATGTGTAATACTTTCCATGATGTAATCATTTTAATTTAATTCAAGATAGGTCGTGAACAATTATAATAAAAAATTGTAATGTTCAACTAAAATTTCAATTATTGGGTTTTAATAAAAAAACATATTTTTAAAGTTAGATTATTGACAAAAAAATTCCTATTCGAAGTAAGTCTTCCATAACACATTGAACACTAATTTAGAAGTAATACCTCTTACAAATATACAACAAAAAAAGCGTTTAAAATAGTTAAAATAATTGCTTTGTTTTACAATTTGTTCGTGGTACAAGATTTTGTCGTAGGACACACAACTCTTCTACCATAGAAAAGTACCCAATTATATTATATCAATTTTGATTCGAGCACATTATTTAAATAACAAATTAGAAACGAAGTTGAATTATTTCTAGTCGTAAAAAACATGTGTCACTATCCCTAGGGTGTCAACCTTATATATTTTTCTAAAAACAATAAATCAATGATGTAGATGGCAGCACGTTTCAGAGACGAAGTGGCGCGTAAGAAAAGTTCATTCGGAATGGTGCAGAATTTGCATCCAGTGTTGAAATGATCTGAATTATACCTTTTCGGAAAGTTCTGGATCTCACGACCAAAAGTCATTGTTTCGCCATGACATAGAGGTTAATTTAGTTATTCGAGGTCGTCTGAAGGCCTAAAACCGTATTTTAATATTTCAGCATATTCTAAATTTTTCTATTTTATTTCAGTTTGTTATTTTTTGACCCATACGAGTTTGTTATTTCCTCTAGTATTTAAAAAGAACTTATGCAGCCTAATAAACACTTTTTCATTCAATAAAAAATTATCAAGACTTTTCTCTCAATTCTGGTGGATTTCGAAAACCCTTATTTGATAGATTTGTCACTTGCATCCTGTCTGTTTATCTTTTAAGTTTAACGCTTACTAATTGTTGCCTCTATTCTGCGTCAATCAATATCTGTTTATATTTTTTATTTATGATTATATTATAACATAACATGTCACTTTTTTTAGTTTAGCTTGGCAAGGAATGAGCACGGTTGAAAGTGCTCTCTGTGTCAAATGATTATTATTTTATGTATATTATTACTGTTGAAAGCTACTATTAATTTACTCAAAGATATAGAAAGTAAAAAAACAAAATGCTTTATCACTTTAGTTATATTTTTGTGTGTTCCTATCACCTAATGAAGTATCAATATCTGGATATATCACCTAATGAAGTTTTAGTGTCTAGACTAGACACATCTCTTTGGTACTACGGAAATTGAAAACGTTAAACCACTTTTGGTACTTAGAACGGTGATTATGGATTAAAGTTGATTTATTTTTGTTTTGGACCAGTTAAAACGCCCAGTCCCATAAAGCCACGTAGATTAATCCTTAAAATAAGGTATAAAGATTTGAGTGAGCACGCTAGTTTTAGTACAAACCACCATACTGAAAAGTGAAAACGCCCTCGCGCTTCTTACATTCTACACATGGCCCCCAACGACCCCCTGATGAGGCGCTGTATTTTACGGAAGTCGTCAACACTTCCTTCTTGTATATAAGGGTGACTAAGCGTCAACCACATTTCCTACATTAATTTAAACGTTGGAGTATCTTAACCACTAATACCCATATTATCAATGGTTGAGATTTAATATTAATCTTTACCAAATTATTTCATCAAGTTTTCTTTAATGGAGAGAATCTTGATCCGATTAATATGAATTATGTACAATAAAGTTAGAAACAAAATCCATAGAATCCTATGCTCGATCGAGGTGTAATCTATCAAATCTAAGAACTTCCCCATGCTCAAAGCCAAAAGCAAAATAAAATATTGTTGGGTTTATGGCTTTTTCTCTAATGTGTCTATACTTAATTTCTTTCCACATCACATGTTGTAGCTTTCTTAGTCAACAAACTTCACCTACACCCCCTTTTAACTTTTATTATTCTTTCTAACTAAGAATCCCTAATGGAAGATGAAAAGCTCCAATTATATGCACATAAAACTATGTTGAAGTGGAAAAATGATTGAGCTTAATGGCTAATGGAATTGGCAAAGTTGATCACATTTTTTGTGGATAAAAAAAGTGGAAAATGGATTTTCTATCATATATATCTTTATTCATCACGATCTCAACTATTATATGAAATTCAACATTTAAAACACATTTTTGTGAAGAAAAAAAATAGTTTTTATAAAAGTAAAATAATAACTTTTAAAAGTCTTCATCTGATTGTTATATATTTAAAATTAAAAAGTAGAATCTGGAGAAAAAAAATCTCAATATTGTTTTTATTAAGAAGTTGTTTCGAATAGTTTCTCAATAAAATAATTTTTTAGAATTTATTTAAAAAAGTGGTTTTAATTATAGTAAAGAACCACATAATAGCTTATATATTTTTTAAATCTTTAAAAATTAATATCTAAAGTTTGAGGTTTTAACTTTTTTAAAAATCTCTAGAAATTAAAAGTGGTTTTAATTTTTGTTTCAAATGTATTAACTTTATAATTAAATGTTACAAATAATAGCTTCAAGTAGAATTAGTGTATGTTTGGTTATGTGGTGACAAAAATTGATTCTTAATGAATTCATTTTGTAAAATGGAGTATAAGTGAGATGAACTTTGAATTTGGGTGTAAAAATTCAATTCCATAATTAAAAGATACAAATCTTAACTTCTTTAGAATCCCTCCTAGCTTCAAATAGAATCCTAGCTACAAATCCTTTAGAATGAATTTCGGCCTCTTTGGAAGTGGAACCATACACTCAAATTCGAAGGCAAAATTCAATCTACTCGAAAGCGATCATACTTGTCATAATCAATTACACATCTCAAGAATCAATTTTGATCCTCTAAGAGTGGAACAAGACATAATCGTTTCGCAGCTAGGTGAAATCAAACTCTTTTTTTGTCAAGAGGTGAAATCAAACTCTATTGAAGTGAAACAAAATACAGGATCCAATTGTCCTAATAGCGTGATATACATGTCACCAATTTTTCTATGACTTATAATGTCGCCATTTTTGTACTTGTATATACTACATTTCAAGTTGTTGTTGAATTTGTGTTTAATAAATAGATAAAAAGTGACATCAATAGTATATAATTATTTTATTAAGTTCCATAAAAAATGTAGGCTGCTACAAAAATGTAACAAATAAATATGAAGTAAATCATCAAATTAGTCAATGTCTTTACAAGTGATTCTCAAATTAGTCCTTGACTCTATTAATATTTTAAAATAGTCTCTTTCTTTGTCAAAAGTTTCTCAATTAAATTCTTCGTCGTGTGAAAAAAAAATGGATCTAATTGAGAAACTTTTGACAAAGACATAGATTATTTAAAAATATTGTCAAAAGTTTCTCAATTAAATCTATATTTCTATTTTTTTCACACGACAACAGACTTAATCGAGAAATTTTTGACAAACACAGTGACTATTTTGAAATATTAATAGAGTCAATGACTAATTTGATAATCACTTACAAAGACAGAGACCAAATTGGTGGTTTATTCAATGAATTTGTTGAACACAAACAAACTTAACAAAATCAATAATCTATATATAAGTAACAATAATTTGAAAATTTAAATGAAATGTCACAATCAAAGCCAGCCCAGGTGGTTGGAATTATTGGGGGTATGAAATGTAGCTTTCAAAGACACACAACAAAGAAGAGTAGCACATTAGACACCTCAATTGCTAAGGTTTTGACAAATACGTAACCATCCTTTGTTTATTTTATGCATTGTGTGACACAGAAATAATCAATAAACAAAAACCCTATTTCTCACTTTCCAGCTTTTTTTCATCTACTTGGGTTGGTTGTACTTTTCCATGGCATGTAATTTTTGGTTCCAAGTATTTGATTCCAATGAATGAATTAAATAATGGAAGCAGAAGCACACAAGATCTACATGGTCATTTTCACCAATTATTAACGGCACAGTCTTTGTTTATTTTATTACATGTCCATAGCTGTCATAGGGTCCAAGTTTTCAACCACCCCCAACTTAGGAAAACTACGACTTTAATCAATATTTAGTTCTTCAAATATAAGAATTGTATAATTTGATTACATAACCAATGGAAACTCGTTTAACTGATAATGAGTTGATTTATATTTTAGAAGATAAACTTATTTGGGGTTGGCCTAGTGGTTGATTTGGGGTCTTGGAGTTTGTTCCTCTTAAGATATTATGTTCGATTCTCCCTGATGCCAATTTTGAGGGACTAAATCCATACAGAGCTATGCTCTGGCTTTCAATGGGGCCCCCCGCAAGTGGACGGTGGGATTGGTCCCCTCATATTAGTCGATTTTTGAATCAGATACCGAGTTTTCAAAAAAACTAAATCAGAAGAGTGTGGTTTAACTTCCATTGTTGGTGTGAGGTCTTCATTGATGAGTAATTTATAAATCGTTTTCTAGTGAGCTACCATGGGAGATACAAAAATTGTTGGGTTGTGCGAACAACGTGATGGATCGTCACATTGAATTTTATGCAACCACACAAATGAAAACACCACATCTTGACCAAAAAATTAGTCCATTATGTATAAGGGCTCACTCACTTATATATTATTTAACATCAACTTTTTCATTCAATGTGGGACTTATATTCACTTGATATACCAATTTTGACCCTCTCTCATCTCATGTGAGTCCATTCATATGAGTATGTTGCCCCTCAAACATATACTTTTTTCGTCAGCATACACTTCACCATTGTTGACCCTCAATGTTAGCATAAAACGCCGCCCGACCACCACACGTCAACTCATTACAAGGAGCCAGTTGAGTCATCAACTCTTATACCATTGTTGGCTCGTGAAGGAAGCTCATGAGATCTCACATTTGGACTTAGCGCAACCACGCAAGTGAAATTAGACACCACGTTTTTAAAATCTTAATACATTAAACAAATAAATTTTGTTATCCACTTTTCTATCTAATGTAACTCTCATACCTACATTTGATATACCAACACTCTCTTAATATTTTTTTTATAAAATAAGTATTATTATATATAATTAACATAATTTTAACATAAATTATTAAATTTAATGTTTTGTTCACACTGGTCCTTTTAGTTCGTAAATTCTGTGCAATAAATTCTTTGTTTTTGGGTATGACCTATTTGATTTTAGCTTAAACGCATCAACCATTAACGCCTTAATCTCTCACGACGAGATTCACTTTCATTCGTTACATTTTGAGAGTCTAACTCCTTTTGTTAGTTAAACCCATCGGTTGATACATTTAAGTTTTTTTTTATAACTAATCCGTTCGTAACAATTATAATAACAACTAAATCAGGCATTCACAATATTGTGTGGGGGGGATTTGTTGGATCATATATTCAATGGGTGGAAGTAATACGGCATATCTTGATTTGGAAACTTAGGATAGCTATTCCTATGGTCAATATAGAAAAGGTGTTTCATAAGTAAGAGAACTCTCAATTATTGATTGAAAACTCCGTTATATATGTTCATATCCACATTTCACAATCCTTCAATGATAGAGGCCTAGCTTAATCTAAAATTCTAAGGATAATTATGCAATCAATTAGATTGCTGATGACATCCTGTTATAATTGCTTGGCAGAATTATATTGGATAGTTACAACAATTATTTTATGGTTTTGGCTTTTGTATAGTATACGTGTATGCACTGCATTGTGGGGCTTGTTACACAAATAATGGTTGCTCAAATTATATATATGGTTGAGTAAAAAAGAAGTTATATATATGGTAGTAGATGACCCTAATCTTCTGGAGTTTGGAAGTTTTGTGAAATTCCACTAACAAGACAGTTGGAGATTCATAATTTGATCTGCTCCAACTCTCCCTCCCTAGCTACCACCCAAAATAAAATAATAATAATAATAATAATAATAATAACAATATATATGGGAGTTTTTTTTTTTTGACAAGATATATATGGGAGTTGTTATTTAGTTTCAATTTGTTTCGGTCTCTTTTATGTGTTTCTAAACATGTCTGTTATTTGGCTATAACACTTGGCTTTTTTTTTGGTAAACATGATGAAATAGATACTTTGTTTCCTTAGTTCTCTTCCTGCGCTTCTTGTACTTGAGGGACTAAGCGTTTGGTTATTTAATCCATTTTAGTTTCTTAAATAATGATGATGACGACATCTTCTAGGTTTTGGGGACATATTCAATTCTTCTGTGAAAATATAATTGTCAAAATGCTAAAATATATTTTTTATTTCCAAAAATACACTTTCTTTTTAGTCCCAATAAAACTACCTTTTTTAATCTTTGCAAAAATAAAAAAGTATGACTATGATGTCTCGAAATAGCGGCATTATAAGGTGGTAAAACCAATACAAGTGGACGGGTTAGACCACAAAAAATTAAAATAAAAAACAAATTAGGCTTCTGAGCCTTCAGCCACTATTGAAAAAACGTTTGACACAATCAAGTATTTAAGACATTTAATTGTTGAAAAAAATTCAAGAATGACATCAGATATACGATTATTAAATCACTTGGATGTAATGACGAATGTCCTTCCGAGATAAATGTGAACCACCAAATTGCAAAGCATGCATACAGGCATCAGAAGGTAACACACTACAAATTTCCAACCATTGCAAAACACAAAGTCACATTCTACTAGAAAATCACTATTAAAGAAAATATGATTAATAGATTTCTCCTTTCCACACCCTCCTCAACACGTCGTTGGGCCTAAGAGAGCAACTTCACGACGAAATAAGTTGTCTTTCATTGAAATTCTCATATTCAACAATTTTCACACAAATAACTATACTTTAAGAAGCACAACATTTTTCTAAATAATATAGGAGAAATGAACACGGATAAGTTGCTCTGATTGAGTCAATAAGTAATAAACTGTTTTTACACGGAAAAATAGAGGAAAATTCTTCAATACTCATGAAGAAATGTGAATCGATATGCATAAGATAAGATATATAAAATTACTAACTGAAGTTGGATCTAAGCGTCTAACAAAATATTAACTCATGAGAATAACAATTTAAGGATAGGCCTTCTTAATCAAAAAGTAGCTATTAATATGAATATCATCTCCTTGAGTTAATAGGTCGTTAGACGTAGATCTAACTCCGATTAATCATTTTGCACAATCTCTTCTTATGCATACCGATTCACATTTTTGTCATGAGTATCAAAGAATTTTCCTCCATTTTATATCTACACGACAAATGCCTAATTGCCTAAAATGTGTCTAACTAATTTCGACCATGTAAACAATTGTAGATGGTAATGACATAGATAACTTACTTTTTTTCAAAAATAACAGACATAGATAAATTACACTAAGTAATGTTCAAGAACATTCGGAACTATGATTTAAAGATCAAAATCAAATAATTAACTAAAAAATAAATAAAGCCTCCAATGACTAGGCATGTTTCTTAGAAGGATCATGAAACTGTTTGAAAACCAAAATCATATCATATGGCCCATGCATGAATCTTGATCGTTACAATCGGGGCATTAACAAAATTTACCTGCCCTATATATTTTTTAATCTAGTCACAAAAGGTGTACCAAGATTAAAAAAACACATTAAGGCATGTGCATGGTTTCTGTTTAATATAGTACATGTTTTGTACTACGAAAAATACAAGAGACCATCACTATTAGTAAGTAACTTTTGTCCTTTAGGATATCAAAAGTGGAGCTAATATTAGCTGTAACCTATTTGTCAATAGTCCTCTTGCATGGACCAACCATACAAGCACTCCCATAGCATTTATTGTAGACGTAGTCACAAAACAACAAAATGGTTAGATGAAAAATTGATCTTTATCATAATTTTCTTTATTATTCTATTTAACTCTCACAACGTAAATATTGCTGACATTTATTTTGAGTTCATGTTTAACCTTAAGTGATAAGAAAATTGTTGTTCAGATATATCATAAGGCTGAGAAACACATGTAAAAGACGAAATTGCTCATCGGCAGTTAACTGCCGAAAAAAACAATTATGCAGACAGTGAATTCTGCATAATTGTAAACATTTCCAAGCCATTTTTCAGCCAGAAAAACCATTTTCATTACTTTCTTCGCCCATACGTAACCTAAGCTAATGGTGGTGTATCTCATCCAATAAAATTGGCTTGTCTTCAAGGATTTTAATAGCAATTTTGCATGCACATGGAAGCCCGTAAGAAGTCCTTTGAACACAACCACAAATTTCTTTGTCCATGCACAATGTTTCCCTACAACGTGACTCTTCCAAAGCAATGTTGTCCAAAGCTCATCTAGACACATGACCACCTAACCCGGAGTACAAAGTGACATCTTTGAATCTATGTTCCAATACAGTAACGCTCTGACCAAAGGTTGTTTGTATCGCAGTGAACTGAAGCACCAACATGTCATGTATTTTCTCCCAACAAGTACCCAAATCACTCACACTATTGTCCAAATATTTCTCCTTCACTTCTTTCAAGGTGGTCATGGCATAATTTAAGAAAAGTGGGAAATCACTACATTCATCTTGGAACTCCATTAATGCATTTGCATATAACTCTTGAGTGGGCTGCTCAACCATAGCTTTCCATGCCCCCATTATCTTCTTGACAACATCGCGAGGTTTCACCTCTTTCCCATCCTTTTTTCCCAAAGGATATTTACAATCTAAGATGCACCTTTGTTTTACACTTGCTTGCACATGAAAGTAACAATTCATTGCATAACTTTCGAGGAAAACATTTTCAACCACTTTCATCAAAGACATATCCTTGTCAGTCACAATCACCTTAGGCATATTCTTCTTTGACGTAAGAAGTTTACGCAACATTTTTAAAACCCAAACAAAGTTTTCCTCTTTCTCATGTGTCACAAATCTAAACCCAACCGAATATGTCAAATTGGTCGAAGTGACCCCAACTACCTCAAACATTCGCATCTTGTACATGTTGGTTTTTTAGGTGGAGTCCATAACCAAAACCGTTGGAAAATTGTTAAACAACTTAACAGATGTTGGATGAGCCTAAAAGATATCTTCAATTGTAGTACTTTCACTTTGTGTTCTTGAGAAATAAGTATACTTGTGCTCCTTCAACTTCGAGATTAGATATTGCAACGACTTCTTGTCACCTCTATTCGCCTTCCATATTTGTTGACGTTCATTGTACACTTGCTTGATATTTGTCATGCAATGTGGTCTTTTGTTCTTCAAATTTATTAAAATATTTCTTGGAAGCATCTTGCTCTTGGTCAAGTCACGTACAATCTTCTTGTCGTTCTCCTTTAATCTACCGGCAAGAATGTGTCCTTCTAAAGCCAGCTCCATCGCATGGTTGTGAACTCCATTAAGAATGTTCAATCCCCATTCATTTGTTTTCCTACTAAGATATCCACTAACCATGAACAAGCACCCACATTTTCTTGAGTCCGTTGACGCATGCTTCGGTTTTTTTTTGGCGTTTTGTGAGTTTCACTCCTTTCACACACTAGGCACAACATTGGATTGATCAAACTTGATCTTTGTGTAACAATTGTAAATCTCGCCTTATTTGCTTGACGACGTGCCCACTCAAGCAATTCCTCTCTATCTTTCCACTTAACGTCGTCTGGAAGAAAACCTAGCCGTGTCAACTTCGTGGGCATGAAGTGGGAGGACACCGGAGTCAACATTTTTAGAAGCTTCAACATGGACGGAAGCTCCACCAATGTTTGGTTTGGCTACAACCTTAGGCGGTTTGACATCTCCGAAAATTTCGACAAAATTTGGTTTTGTCTCTCCCGGAACATGTTCCGCGTTCTCTACCATTACTATAATAAAACAACACAAAAATATGAATTAACAACTAACTAATGCATAAACATCAATGTCATAATGAATTAAAACAAAAAAAACAAAGAACAAAAAAATTTTAAAAAATTGATTGTAGCTGCCTTTTTTTCGTTGTGAAAATTTTTTCACAAGTAATTCTCGGCACTTAACTACCGAGGTTTTCCTCGGCAGTATACTACCAAAATATATCTCGGTAGTTAACTGTCGAGGTTTCCCATGACAGAGTTCTATGAAACTGACGTAAAAACCCATCACAAAAGCAAAAAATCAACCGATTAAAATGCTCAATATCTGTTTTTTTACGTCAAAAGTGTGTTGATACCTCCTATGTTTGATGCTTCAATGATTTTGGAGCAAGATTTGATGAAAAAAAATTGGATTTGGGGATTGGATGGAAGAGGTATGGAAGTTGATGATGAAATAATGTGTAGGGGGAGCAGGTGGCTGTTTCATCTGATGAAACATTTTTTCGGCAGTTAACTGCCGAGGGGCAATTTTGTATTTTACATGTGTTTCTCAGCCTTATGATATGTGTGAACAGCAATTTTCAAGTGATAAAGGTTTTGGATCCCTTGAGTATGTAGTTAATGGTTTGATTTCAGACTCATGGGTATGAAAAAATGTTGTAGAAAGGTGATAACTCACCTTATGTGTCCCACAAATTCTCCAACAAATACTAGTCACTACTAAACGACGATGAAAACTTTGTTTCAATATCATGATAAAAAAAAATGGTGGCCATTGTTGTTTATGTGGTCGGTATTGTGCTTTTATCTTTTAGAAAAATATTTGTGTGGTCATAATTCTAAATAAAAATTATTTTGACACACATAAATAAAAAATTATACAAGAGAAATGAATTAAACAATATTTATTTTTAAAATAATTAATTAATATATATTTTTGTGTATGTTCCCTAAAAAAAATGTATTTTTGTGTATGTATGTAAATTATCTTTGATTGTTAAACATTTCTTCAAAATGTTAATGATTAAGTGATAGAAAAATAATACGTATTTTTGAATGTTCAACATTTCTTCAAAATGTTTATGATTAAGTGATGAAATATTTTCTCCTATGATGTGATTATTGCCCTTATCAACATGTTATCTCTTCGTGACTTCGTTCATTTTGAAAGTAATTGTTTGATTTACCAACCACAATTATCTTCTTCATTGTAGAAATTAAAGACTTGAAAAATGCTAGGGGTTAATTTCTAGTGATTTGATTATGGATATTGTTCTAGTTGTCATTGGTAAAAAAAAAACTTTTTGAATTATCTGTCCTAAAAACTCATTTAAAAATAGAGTTTTTTTGTGAGAATAATCAATTTACATTGTAATCTATCATTTTGATATTTTAGGTTAATAGCAAAAAGAACAATGTATTTACTTTTTTAAGTTGTATTTTTTACAACCGATTCAATATGGATAGTTAACCTGCATTAAGCAAATAGTTAAAACAAATTTTAGGAAAATTTCATTTTTCTCTAAATGCAAGTTTATGATAGACTTCATTGCTGGCAAGAGAATATTTCTTTTTATTTTTTTAGAAAAAAATGATGTTCAATAATAGTAAATAAAAAATTGAAGCATAATAAAAACTTACTCTAGTGACATAGATCTTGGACTGGCCTGCATATATACGTACATGTGTCCTGAACGAATATCATGATTCATGGAACTAGTACAATATTTTTCTTTTGATAAAAATATCCCAAAATATCATTGGCATGTAACCATTTTGAGGAAAAATCCAATAATAATGAGTATACATTTTAACCAAGTTCATTTCATGTTATATTGAGCTGTATACGACTTGGTTTTGTCATAGCATCCTTTATTCATTTCACAACACTTATTTTTTGGCATTGTAGAAGTTCTACACGCAAAAGGGTAGATTAAATCATATATATGTATAGTTTAAAAGATTGTTATTTTTGTTTAAGATTGTTGTTCCACCTTGTCAACACATAGGTGGCTTCCAGTTGTGTTGAAAGAGAAAGTTACTTCTATGTTCTATTTATTATAGGGGCATGCTACAATTAGTATTAATATTCTTTTTAATCAAGTATCAAAATGAGAATCAATCAAGTGATTTAGCTTAAATAAATAATTATTTTAATTAATGACTAGATCTTTCAAAGAAAATCTGAATTTGGATCAGAGTTGTAATAATTCCTAGTAAAATTTTACTCTGAAAATCAAAGTCATCTTTAAAAAACGGGAGGTTAAGATAAACAAAAAAGTATCAATTTGTCCGTAAGATTATAAAGATTAATTTTTTAAGTCAGTTAAATCAAAGTATCAATTCTTTGAAACAACGGTGGAAGGCTAGTAAACGTGCGTTTTTTTTAAGCTAGAAATTCCAGCTTCTTATTTTCACGTTAAAAAGTTTAATGTTGTTACATTTTAATTCCATTGCATAGATTTATAACTTATGTAAAATTTTGTTTTTTACATTACTAACATGGTTTTTGGAGAGTTGATAAAAAAACTCTCCAACAAAAAAAAAATCTTGGTTCAATTTTTGGAGTGGTTTATTTAAAAGATAATTCATCCATAGTTAAAAAGTAAAAATCAAATTTTTGGATTTATAACGAACCTAAAGGTCCTATGTCGTATGGATACCTAGGGTACTTCGAATCAAAGATCCTAAGAAAATTAGTTCATTTTTTTTATCAAGTTGTCTATAGTGACCAAAATTCACTTTTTAAAATGAATAAGTGAAGTCTATGAGGTTTGAATCTCAACTCATGTATATAATAATGCACTGTCTCTATCAAATATATTTTTACATTGGTTAAGTTGACAACTGATGTGAAAAATATCGTCAAATCTTCAGATATATTTTTTAAAAAAATCGATTCTGACCCATCAAATATACAAATATATGCCACAATATTTAACTTTACATCACTTGTGAAACGAATCAATATAAAAAACGGTCGTAAAATCTCATTTTTCCACTAATATTCTACAATGTAAATGTATATTGAAGTATTCAAGAGGTTGAATATTGACCATGTGTTTTGATGGTAATGTTCTACGAAATTATGTGGACATAAGTGGAGAAGATGTAACATGTAATTGCAATCACTTTTCCTTACTTTATTGCGTGCACTTGCTTAACATCAACTAAAGTGACTTGAACCCCACAAGAAACTAAAGTTAGAAGCATTAAAAATATGGCAGCTTCTCCACATAAGCATTTGTATATTAGCTTGCTTTAATTGTGATCATAATAAAAAGCTTTAAACAGATAAAGAAACTTTTTCTTCTCTTTAAAATCTACACCAAATTATGTATGTAGTCTATAATAAAGATCATATACATCATTAATTTAATAAATGTAAAATGTAAAATTTTACTTATAATAATGACCGTAACTTTTAAAATTAATGTACAAAATTCTTATGATAATTACCATGAAAAACACATGAAAGTGTGTTTGTTTCAACAAATATTATTACTCCTCCTTATCATTTAAGTTTTACATGCAAGAAAATAATTAATAGTGTCGATTTTAGTGGCAAAATATGTACAATGTATCATTTATTAAAACATCCTTATTAATTATAGTTAGTAGAGTAGTTATAGATGATTGAAAAACAATAAATAAGAGTATGTTAGTGGAAAAATATAGTAAATGTTGTATTGATATTATAAAAACAACAAATAATTTGAGAAAAAAATAGAAAAGAGAACACTTATTGTGAAACAGATGGAGTACACCCTCCGGTCACTATTATAAGTAAAAATCAGTATTTTAGATTCATTCAATTAATGATGTATATGGTCTTTATTATAGATCACATACATAATTTAATGAATGAATCTAAAAAATTGATTTTTGCTTATAATTGTGACTGAATGGTGTATATATGAACAAAACTTACATTAAAAGAAACACATTCTCGTATTACGAATTAATAAGAGATATATTTAAAAAAGTTTGTAGAAAACAGAGCAAAAAGACAACTAAAAATTTATAATATTTTTCATAGATTTCTCTATCGAATGTAATCATATTGTCGAATACAAAATTTTATTATTCTATCTGATATGAGATATATATCTCACACTTGCCCACAACACTCCCCTTCAAGTATGAGTCCATCAATTCATCATGCTCCTCCTTCAAGAGAAAGCTATTATTTGCTTGTATCGACGTTGCTGCTTTCTGCGCAAATGGACGGGTTGCCTCGGTCATACCCTTTGTCAAACCAGACTCTAATACCACTGTTAGGTCACTGAAGGGAGCTCGGGGGACCGTCCACATCAAGGTTAGAACAACCACACTAGCGAGAGAGACACCACACTCTAACCCAAAACCTTAAGGCGATAGGTTTATGGGTCCTCTTACTTATAAGATGTTCAACCTTTACTTTTCTATCCGATGTGGGACATATAACTCACACTTACACACAAGAGTTACTAATAATTTTAACCTATTTTACTTGAAGATTTTTTCTATAAAGTAAATTCTATTGAAATCTAAAATTTATTTACTTTCTATATTTTTATTTTGTATTTTCAAAAATCATGCATATTTTAAATTGTTAATAAGGAGTTGGAGAACTCATGTAATGGTCAATTGTAATAGAGAGAAGGGGGTTGAGAAAATAGATTTTAGTGAAAAAGGAATTATATGTTATATATAAGTTATTTTTCAAAATTCTCAAAGTACACAGGTTATGAGGTGGGGAACTCAAATTCGGTTGTGGTGTCCCATTTGCAGTTTGCGGATGATACGTTGCTGGTGGGAACGAAGAGTTGGGCCAATGTCCGAGCCCTTAGGGCGGTGTTGACACTGTTTGCAGATATGTCTGGTCTTAAGGTGAATTTCCACAAGAGCCTGCTGGTTGGCATTAATATTGGGGATTCGTGGTTGCTAGAGGCGGCGTCCATTCTAAACTGTAAGGTCGGTAAAATACCATTCTTGTATCTTGGTCTTTCGATTGGTG
>Ga0228710_1006520_pt1 | contig 17642 bp, 10 predicted proteins | sample MedpolnodulmetaG_FD_177995 | JGI IMG/M metagenome (GOLD analysis project Ga0228710, IMG submission 177995) | Root nodule microbial communities from Medicago polymorpha collected in Santa Monica, California, United States - pink nodules | ecosystem: Host-associated > Plants > Roots > Nodule...
TGGGTGTTAGGGTGTAGTCTTTCTTCCGCTTTATTTTTTCCTTGTGCCCTATGGTAACATACTATTAACATTGTATTCCTTTTGAGTGGTTCTTTTTGGCACACCTTGTGCGATTTGAGCCACTCTTGTTGAGTTATATTTCATTTTAGTTTCTTCAAAAAAAAAAACTCCTTCTAGTTCTTAAATAATATTAATTAAAAAACTCTATTATAGTAGTTTTAGAAATTTGCGATCCTAAATTTGACTCATTCATGCAACATTTTTTTTTTGAGGGATCATCCATGCAACATATTTGATGGTTGAATTGAAATCGCATAATTTATATAATTTTAAGATAGACTATTTTGCCTCTAAAAAAAAAAAGACTATTTTGAATAAAAATATCAAAATTAAATTATTTTTTTTGACAAAATCAAAATTAAATTTTTAAACCGTCTGTTTTTGATTTAACAATCGCAAGTGTCATGGACAGGAATCCATAGGTATATTTTTCCTATCGCTAAACAAGTAGCGACCAATTTTTAACATCGTATATTTTAGCAACTGAAATATCAATCATTATTTGAATCGCCAAACATATTAACGACTCACTTTAAACATTTTATACCGACTAAAAATCCTATCCTTTTAAAAGAAATTTCTCATATATATATATTTTTTTTAAGGGTCCTGTTAACCGGGGGCACCGGTTAAGAAATCCAAAAAAATAAAATTTGAATTAAAAGTAACACTTTTTTGACTTTTGAGAGATTGATTACACAATTTCCAATACAAAGGCTACTATATTTGCTTCCTTGACCAATGCCCTGTCCCGGGGTACTGATTAGCATTTTCCTTTTTTTAATTCTTGAGTGGCCGGCTATAGCCACACCGTGCTTTACTCTGATTCAGCATATCCAAGTGTGTCGACTAGGTGAATGCCTTAAGTTGTCGACCATAGTTTTTCCAATGCATATCCAATTGAAGAAAGAACAAATAATGAATCCAAATAGCTCATTTGGACTTTACTTCTCCTCCAAGTTTGAAAGGACAGATTTTGTTGAACGTTCTCATGTGATGAGGTGGCTCTTTAGTACACTTTCATTCATTAATCTATAAATATAATTGAATTTACTTTGCATGATACCGACTTACACACTCTAAGTTTTCGTCAAACTCTAGTACATGTTTCTGCCTATTGCTTGTTATATCCCTAAACATTTATCCAGGTAAACCTTTTTACTTTCATCTATATATTCTTCATCATATACTTGCGTAGTATTCTACAATCTTGCCATTTTGCTCCACGTTTCTAAAAACTGCATTTAATGCTAATTTTGGATTTATTTTTGATAAAAAGTTGTCTGCTCATTAGTTTTATGTTATAATTAATGTCTTAAAATTGTTCTGTGACCACCACAATTGTATTCATAACATTAATCTAGATTATAGTTTATAAAGACTTACACCCCACTTTATAAACATGTTTTGTAAGGATGAATGAAGTCTAATATGAAAACGTAATATGATATCAGAGCATATTGATTCGGGCCACTCGGTGTTTTGGAGAAACGAAGTCCCACATAGATTAAGGATAACGTCTGACGAATAGAGTTTATAAAGAGAGATACTCCTTACTCCACAAACCAATTTTGTGGGATTGTGTTAGACCCAACCATGCTTATATATCTTGTTTATTTGGTGAATTGGTCCAACCCTATATTCTCTTGTTCTTTTTAATATACTTGTGCAGATTGCAATGCAAACTCTGTCTGACTTGTTTATTCTAGCTTAATTCAATTCATCAAATCCTTCCTAAGGGGACTACTTTACAATTCATAGTATACCTCTGTATATTTACCTTTTCATCACCATACTCGTTTCTAATTGCATAATTCTATGGAACTTACATATCAGTGAATTTGATGATCATACATTTTTCACAATCTGCATCATCTGTTTGGTATGTCTTTAATCAGCATTTAGTTAATAACTAATAATTTCTTACCTGACAGATCAACATGAGTTTTGTAGCTAGAGATTCGGTATTATCATGGGCAATATTTCTTCTGCTGTTAGGCATACAATGCTCAGGTTCTTCTGTGAAGACTAAAGCTAAGATAAAATCAGCTGTATTTTTGTCCCCAAAATTTGAGCTAGGACCTGGATCAGTTGTCAACGGATATTATTATGATATTGATTTTCCAAGAGGTCATATAGCACTCAAGAGTTTCAATGCTGAAGTAGTTGATGAATTTGGTAATCCTGTACCTCTCCATGAAACCTATCTCCATCATTGGCTTGTTGTAAGATATCATCAAAGTAAACATGTCACACAAAAAAGACAGGATGGATACAAGATGCTTCAAAACTCTGATAATGTGCATATTAGGAACAGTGGCATATGTCAAGGAAATACTCTTGGACAGTACTTTGGCCTTGGATCCGAAACACGTGGAACAGCGACCGATATTCCGGATCCTTTCGGTATAGAGATAGGTAATCCTGCAGAGATTCCAGAAGGGTTTGAGGAGAAATGGTTGCTTAATGTTCATGCCATCGATACGCGAGGCACAGAGGATAAATTAGGGTGCACTGAGTGTAAGTGCGACCTTTATAATGTTACAGTGGATGAAATTGGAAGGTCTATTAGGCCAGATTATAAAGGAGGTTTGTTATGTTGTTATGATTCTAAACAGTGCAAGTTGAAGGAAGATTTTGAGGGTCCAAAGAGAAGCCTCTACTTAAGATACACAGTGAAATGGGTTGATTGGGATGATTTTATAGTGCCTGTAAAGATATATATACTTGATGTTACTGATACTTTGAAACTATCAGATAATTCAAAAGGAATGAACTCAGATCATAATTGCAAGGTAAATGCATTCATCACGAAACATGTGGTTTGTTGAAATGGGTTCGGTGTAGTTGAGATAGCCTGCATTCACGCAATCAATCCATCAGTGACTGTTGGATCAAGATTGGACAATTTGCAAAATATACAGATTTTGATTGTTTTAAAATCCAAAATACTGCGGGCATGGCATTTATTATCGTCCAATCTTGATCTAACGGTTATTGGCCGGTTGCTGATTGTATGAATGTAGAGTCTCTCGACTGCAGGGAATCCACACACGTACTTTGTTCAAATCTCAGTTTAACTCTAAAGCATAAAACTAGTCCATTACTTTGTTGGGTATATAGTGAGCAACATGGTTTTCTTTGTTTCAGAATGAGTATCAAGTTGAATCTTGCAGCACAGACCATAAGGAAGGAAATTCCTGTGTTCATGTGAAGAGGACAAGTCTCCCATTTCAAACTGGTGGATATGTGATATATGGTGCTGCTCATCAACATTCAGGTGGAATTGGATCAACCCTATATGGACAGGTAACTTAAGTCATTCTTAAATGCTTGGTGTCGGCTCAATGCTAAGATTTTGACATTGTGACTTCAAGAGACAGAGTTCAAACCCCCTCGAACAATTGTATAATTGAGATATCATTTTCTAATAATGATTCTTCCTCTTAAAAGAAACTATTAATTTATCACCTATTTTATTTAGTCTTTGCATGTGATAGTTTTCAATTGATAGAAAGAAATGTTTAGCTAACAAGAAATAGTGTGATTTATTGGCTATTGAGGACCGTCAATGTTTCTGTTTGTTTAGTTTATTGGCACGGGTATGGTTCAAGGTAATCTTGTAAACTAAACCTTAGTATTTATACACAAGTTGCAATGTGTTAAACTAGACGGTAGACATAATTGACTAAACGCCGTTATCAAATTTCGTATGTTCTCTGTGTTTTTCGTATCTGTTTACTTTTGTACCAGAGTTTCTATTCTAACAATTTTACTTTTGTTCAAGAAGTTAAACAAATACTAAGGAGCTTGTTTTGTGAAATTTGTGGGTTTTGTTTTCAGGATGGGAGGGTTATATGTTCTTCTATACCAAGTTATGGAAATGGAAGTGAAGCAGGAAATGAATCAGGCTACATTGTAGGAATGTCCACATGTTATCCTCGACCAGGTTCTGTCAAGATAGTTGATGGTGAAACTTTAACTCTAGAGTCTAACTACAACAGCAGCAAGGAGCACACTGGAGTAATGGGACTTTTCTACCTATTGGTGGCAGAACAACTTCCATACCAATACCAATTCAGACATTCTACCCGTTCTTCATTTTTTACGGATATAAATAATATACTTTTAGATAATTAGGGAGATATAAACATTAATATAAGTGGAGTTTCATGGATGGTATCAAAGTAATATATTATTGTTCAAAGAGGAATAAAGACAAGCTTGGCAAGTGCTACTGGATAACATAGTTCTCTCTGTATTCAGCTAGCTAGGTATAGGAGAAAAAACAAGTATGACCCGGATGTGGGCATATTCTCAAGTTTCCATCAATTTGTTGATGACTTGGTGCCATTTTTGTGATATATATAGTTTGCATTTTTTTTTTACTTAATCCACTCTTTTTTGTATCATATGGCTATGCGATAAGTTTGTGCTACGAAGCAGTTGCTTCATTGTAATCGTAATGTAAAAGAGACTTCGGTTTAGTATGAAATGTATCTGATCGAGTCCGGCATCCCTATGACGAGAGAGCAGCCATAGTTTGCTCATTGGAAATATCAGCATTACAAGGATTAGATTTTTTAGTATAACATTGTGAGAGGAAGAGGCTTCCATTGAGAGGTGATGTAACTAAGACAGTTGCAGTACTTTTTACTCGAATGAAGAAAAAATGGCTTTAGAAATGGATCGTGAATGCCATTCCAAGGAACAGTAACAGTTGTGGGAATGAAGAAGATGATGCTCTAACAATATTGTAACTGAAACTACCAGTTAACTAACTGAGCTCTAGTCAACTTATTTTATATCCTTTTCATTATTGTTTATTAAATGGATTTTTTGACAAACAAAATGATCAATAGTAGTAAAACTCTACATACCAAATGCAAATGATAGGTGACAGTAAGTAAGAGGTGCCAACATAATTAGGATGTCTTGATTTACTTATCCAAAGACAAATCACACGGGAACAAACTCATTTTAATCAAACTTATTTTTTAAAAATGATATTTAATTAAACTTAATTTTGTAAACTCTGTATATACCTTAACAGCAAGCCCTAATCAATGCCTAAGGGAAAGTTTTTAGCCTTCTCCAACTTTAAAACTCATCCTAGATTGCTGTTCACCTTAAAACTTCAAGTGTTTTAGTGTATGTTTAGTAAAATGTAAATTCACGATATCAAGCCACTGTCGACAAAAGCTATGTTTTGTTTATAGATTTGGTTCAACTTTTAATATATATTTGGTTGTATGTTTTTTCACCGCATCGTACATTTGAAGGTGTTTCATTGTGAAAACACACAATACAACAAATGGTAACAGATTTCATTATAGAATACAAATGGTTTATCTTATTGAGAAAAATCTAAACTCCACGTAAAAAAGATAAGACTTTTGATAAGAATTTATAAAGAGAAGCATTCTTCACCTTACAAGTTGGTTTTACAATAATTAGTTAAACTCAAATTCCAACATATCCCTCATTCGTTTTTGCATAGTAACATTGACTTCTTAACTATTTTGCACAATGTACACATTCATAAGTTCTTTGTTGAAGACTAGCTCATTTGTAAGAAATCATCCAATGAGGATATATGTTTTAAGGATGCTTATTAATTTGTTTTAAAATCCTCCCTTGATTGAGCAGCTTTGAGCCAAGAGTATTTGGAATCAAGCTATTCCTTCTTTTAGATCTCCTTTGGTTTGGAGGTTCTTCTATAAAAAAAAGTTCCTACTAATGATAATTTGTTATGGTTTTTGACCGTGACAGAGAATAATAAGAAAGTTGAGAATAAGAAAATACAAACTAACAATGCTAAAGGATAAGAAACTTCTTAATATTCTTCTCTGTCTCTATTCATTCTGCAATCATTACATATATAGTACTGTCCTTACATAAATGATGCGGATCCATACAGAATATTACAGCACATGCATTTCATTCATTCTAACTAACTGTGCCACCTAGCAAAGAGTCATCTAGATCCTTCTAGAGCTTCTGAGAGAATGTAGTCCTTGAGATACTTGGGCCTGTTTCTGTTCCTCTTTGCTCTAAGTTGTGGTATGGGCTCATTCTCATCATCACTTATATCTGGCCCAATTACCGGATCCATGACATCTTCCTCACCTTCAAGAAACACCTTGCCCTCAAGGTGGAACTCAGGGTAATTGGTACGAATGTCATCAAAAGCTTCCCAAGTAGCATCTTCCAGAAAGAGTCCCTGCCATTGAATGAGGACTTGGTGATCAGCAGCATTAGCACCTAGTTTCCAGTCCAAAACTGCTAGAGGAGTGATCTTGGGCTGGTTTTGGACAGCTTCAACAGGATTTTTCAAACATACAACAGAAGGATCAGAGCAGCCCTTTAATTGCGACACATGAAACACCGTATGTATTTTGCTTTGAGGGGGTAAGTCCAGCTGGAAGACCACTTCTCCAACTGCACTCAGAATCTTGAATGGACCATAGAAGCGTTTAGACAGCTTGTGAACTCTCCGGCCCACCACTGAATTCTGGCGATATGGCCTGAGTTTGACAAAAACAAGATCACCCACTTTGAAGTTATGTGGAGTGCGCTTCTTATCTGCATGTTCCTTCATGGTATCTTGAGCCTTGCGCAACTAATTTTTTAGCGTGTTCAGAATATCTTCTCGGTAGGCCAAGACAGTATCCACAGCTTGCAATGCACTTGTACCTGTGATATAAGTAGCCAGAGTGGGTGGGGGTCTGCCATACACCACCTGAAAGGGAGATATTCCAGTAGCAGTATGAATGGATGTATTATAATGCCATTCAGCCCAATGTAAAAGTTGTCGCCATTGGTGAGGTTTGTTGTGAACAAAGCAACGAAGATACTGTTGCAGCACTTTATTCACTATCTCGGTTTGTCCGTCACTTTGGGGGTGATAGGCTGTAGACATGCGCAAACGGGTGCCACTAAGTATAAACAATTCCTGCCAGAAATGACTTAGGAACACAGGGTCTTTGCAGGACACGATACTGCGAGGCATGCCATGACGCTTGCATATCATCTGTGCAAATAATTCTGCAACCTTCACAGCTGTGAAATGAGTAGACAACATGCCAAAGTGGGCAGCATTTGACAAGCGATCCACAACCACGAGAATGATCGTATGGTTTTGGAACGAAGGGAGCCCAGTGATGAAATCTAGTGAAATATCTTCCCAAACCTTGTCTGGTACCGGTAATGGTTGCAGTAACCCGTATGGGGAGTGATTCGGTGGTTTGGTTTGTTGGCACACTGAACAAGCATTGACAAATGCGGTAACGTCTTTGCGCATACCGTTCCAATAGACACTTTCATGTAGCCGGCCAAAGGTTTTGTGAATGCCACTATGACCCCCCAAAAGTGATGCATGGAATTCCTCTAAGAATAAAGTTTTGAGCTGAGAATTGGGAGGGATAAAGAGTTTCCCTCGGAAGAACAACATGTCATTGAAAATCCAGAAATCCTTGTAAGCCAAAGGATCAGTTTGTACCTTAGAAAACAAACTTTGGTATTCAAGGACCTGTTGAATTTGAGCTTTAAACTTCTGCAAGAATTCAAAGTGTGGTACAACCAACATGAGGCACTGGATGGGAGAGAGAGCATCAACTACTTTATTCTGGGCTCCTGGTTTGTAAACAATCTCATAGGAGTAGCCTAGTAATTTTGCAAGGTAAAACTGCTGTTTCGGAGTCTAAATGATCTAGGTCATGAGCTCACGCAAGCTGCGTTGGTCAGTGTGTATTGTAAAGGTATTTCCCAGCAGGTAGGTGCGCCATTTTTTAACAGCAGAAGTGATTGCGCACAGCTCGCGCACATAGGTGGATGTCGTAAGGAGGCGTGGGCAAAACTGCTTACTGTAGTAACATATGGGATGACCTTGTTGAATCAACACAACACCCATTCCAAGGCCAGATGCATCTGTTTCTAGGATGAAACGTTCCTCAAAGTTTGGCAATTCGAGAACCGAAGCCTATGTCATAGATTGCATCAATTTATTAAAAGCTAAATGAGACTGATCCGTCCAGACGAAGGCGTCCTTTTTCAATAACTCAGTGAGTGGTTGTGCAATGGCTGCATAGCTTTGGACAAATTTTCGATAAAAACCAGTCAAACCGAGAAAGCCGTGCAATTGTTTCATATTTTTTGGGGAAGGCCAGTTGATCATGGCACTAATCTTGGCTGGATCTGGTCCTACACCTTATGCGGAAATAATATGCCCCAGATACTCGATAGCAGGTTGCACAAATGAGCATTTGGAAAGCTTCAAACAAAACTCATTATCACGCAAGCATTTGAACACTAGTTCCAAGTGATGCAGATGGTCATCAAATGTTGGACTATAAACCATAATATCGTCAAAGAAAACGATGACAAACTGGCGCAAATACAGAGCAAAAATATCATTCATGGAGGATTGAAAGGTGGAGGGTGCGTTGCATAACCCAAAAGGCATGACCAGAAACTCAAAATGACCTTGATGAGTACGGAACGCATTCTTGTGAATGTCTCCTTACTCCATTCTAATTTGATGATATCCCGATCGTAAGTCAAGCTTCGAAAACTAACGGGTGCCGTAAAGCTCATCCAATAACTCGTCGATGGCAAGGATAGGAAACCGATCTTTTATTGTCATAGCATTCAAAGCTCGATAGTTGACACAGAATCTCCATGACCCATCCTTCTTGCAAACCAACAAAACTGCTGACGAAAAAGCACTGGAACTATGTTGTATGATACCGTTCTCAAGCATTTCCTTAATCTGATTTTCAATTTCCTGTTTCTGAAAACGTGGATAACGATATGGGCGTACGTTTACAAGATTTCCTGGGTGTTGGAGGGGAATTTTGTGGTCTCCTGGCCTTTGTGGTGGTAGGGAAGTGGGTTTTTGGAAGAGGGTTTCGTTCTTGGTGAGAATTAAGGATACTTGTGGGTGAGCAGGAGGGTCAGGTTTAGAATCTGGAGAAATTAGTTCCAATTGTAAACATATATCAATGGAATCGGTAGAAACCAACCTTTGAAGCTGATGAAGGGATGTCACTTCTGGGGGAGGTTTTGGTACGCCTGAGAGATGAATTCTAGTGCCATTCCTTGTAAAACTCATAGTGAGGTTGTTGTAATAAGTGAGTATCAGTCCCAAGGTCTTGAGCCATTGAACCCCTAAGACCAATTCTGCTCCACTGAGGGGTAGAACAAAGAGGTTGACGCGAAATTCACGAGCTCCCAAGAAGAGTGGTGCCTGGGAACACATCATAGTGTATTGCAACTCTTCTCCATTACCCACCAAGACTTGAAAAGAATGGGTCGGTTCTAAGGTTAAGTCCAATTGTTTGGCAACCCGATCTTGTAAGAAATTGTGGGTACTCCCACTATCAATGAGAACAGTTACTGGTTGCTTTTGGATTTGACCCATAACCTGAAGTGTTTGCGGTACAGTGTGACCCATCAAGGCGTGTAAACTGATTTGGGCCGGTTTGTTTTCTGGTGAATCCAGTTCAACCTCTGGATCCGCCACAGCTAGAGCTTATAGCTGGAAATCTGATGGTTCATCAGTGGTTTCAGGAGACTCTGGAGCAATGATGAGAAGATGGAACTGACGTTTGCAGCGATGACCGATGACGAAATGCTCATCGCAGTTATAACACTACCCTTTCTTGCGGTGGGATTGAAGTTCGGCGGGTGAGAGCCTTTTGACAACTGTTGTCGGCCGTGGTGGAGTCACAGAGAAAGTAGGTTTGAAGGACGGCGCCGGAATCTGAGATGGGGATGGAGGTAGGGTTGATGGTTTCTGGTAGTAGGGAGAGCGATCCAGAAGCTTCTCCTCCTGTAACTTTGCAAGACTGATGGCCTGAGTCAGAGTCAACGGTTGGAACGCCTGAACCTCTCGGCAAATCGCCGGTTTCAAACCGGAGATGAAGTAGCTCAAGTAAAAAGGAGGAGGTAACCCCACAATTCGATTGGCGGGGGTTTTGAATTGAGCTTGGTACTCCTTCACAGAGGCCATTTGGCATAGCTTGAACATAGATCCCTTTGGATCTTCATAAAGGGATGGTGCAAATCGGACCTCCAAAGCCTGTAGGAACGCCGGCCAGGACGGTAATTTACCGTTTGAGTGCATCCATTGAAACAAGAACAGAGCTTCACCCTCCATATAGAAGGATGCAATTCGAAGGCGTTGGTCCTTAGAAGTGTGGTGAAAATCAAAAAATTGTTTGATTTTGAAGATCCAACCAAGTGGATCTGAGCCATCAAAGCGGGGTATGTCTAATTTGATGGAGGTTGGTGGAAATGGTGTGATTTCAGAGTATTTAGGGCCAAATCCAGGAGGACCCAAACGAGATCGGAGGCCGTGAAATTCAGTAGTTAGATCTAAGGAATTTGAAGTGATGTGGTTTTGGAAGGATTGTTGGTTGAGAAGAATTTGGTTAATGGCAGAGGTAAGGTCATCAAGCTGGGTTTGGGAGGGAGAACTCATTGGAACAATTCAATGAAAGCACCAATTTGTTATGGTTTTTGATCGTGACAAAGAATAAGAAAGTTGAGAATAAGAAAATGCAAACTAACAATGTTAAAGGATAAGAAACTTCTTAATATTCTTCTCTGCCTCTATTCATTCTACAATCATTACATATATAGTATTGTCCTTACACAAATGATGCGGATCCATACAGAATATTACAGCACATGCATTTCATTCATTCTAACTAACTGTGCCACCTAGCAGAGAGTCATCTAGATCCTTCTAGAGCTTCTTAGAGAATGTAGTCCTTGAGATACTTGGGCCTGTTTCTGTTCCTCTTTGCTCTAAGTTGTGGTATGGGCTCATTCTCATCATCACTTATATCTGGCCCAATTACCAGATTCATGACAGAATTTAATGGCTAGAGGTTGCCACTTGGTTTTCATGTGTAGCTTGTGCCAAAAGCACAATGAAACTAGCCACATGGCTAGAGGTTAGTTTTGGAGTTAGATTTCTTCCTTTTTGAAAATGCAAGTGGACGCCAATAGTGTGCATATTGTGATTGATATTGGTAATAAATCTTGATCACCACAATGTAAAGTGATTGTTGTTGCAACCATTATGAATATGATCATCGCCATTTTGAATTGCAGAAATAACAGATATTTGATATGATGATATCAATTTTGATTGGGATGCTAATTCAGTGTGTTCTAACACCTCCCTGGCTGGTAGCCTTACCAAGATGCACTCTTACTCTGGCATGTAGGAGTTTTTGTATTTTAAAAGCTTTCTTTGTTTAGGTTCACGCGTCTAATGCACCTTGCATTAAAGAGGTGTGTGTGGCATCCCCCTATTCTTAACCGGGTCAAGTGTAATATTGATGGTATTATCCAAACAAAAGGTATAACATTGATAGTACTATAATGGGTTGTCCAGACCTGCAATTTATGAAGAGGTTTTCAGGGATAAAAATGCTATTTTTAGGTGGATTTGTTGTTAATTTGTACATAACCGGTGCTTTTCAAGTTGAGCTCCATGGGCTAATTAATGCTATTGAAATAGTTTATAAGAAGAATTTGAGCAGACTTTAGTTAGAGACTCGCTCTCATCTAGTTACTATGACTTTCAGAAATTCTAGTATTGTTCCATGACACCTAAGAAGTTGTCACTTGGTAGGGATATTGCATATTATATGCAGGGGCCAGGGTTCAAACCCTAGACACTCCACTTCTCCACAATTTAATTGTGTGAGCTCTAGCCACTAGGCTACTTGACAAAAAATAAATTTTATAAAGTTAACAAAAAGAAATGCAGTTCTACATCCCTTATACTTTTAAGGAGGGCAATGGACAAATTTTTTTTGTTGACCTTTAGTAAAGAGAAATGATATTTATACAACCACTTTTTGACAATTTTTGTGACAACTTTCTCTCTCATACTCACATTATATTTTTACTTTTTCTCTCAATTGTTTTGATTTTTGTGTCAATACCTCTTTTCCTTTGTAAAATTATGGTTGTCCCAAACATTGTCTATCAAATGGTTGTTCAAATAACACAACTCTTTAGTAAAATGAGATGTTTAAGATGTACTCTACTTCGCCTTGCATTTTAAATTTTTTTTTTAAATCGGAATAGATTAGGATTTACGACATTCCAATGTTGTTGATGTTGCTCTTTATCAAGGGCCTTATTTTCCTTGTTGTTTTTATTGTTGTTCACTTTGTACTCATTTTTCTTTGTTAGGTTTATCCATTTGGGTTTTTCTGACAAAGTTTTTAATTAGACAGATGCCTAGTTTACTTGATTACTTTTTTTTTTGACAAAGAGTTTTTCTTGATTACTCTAACTTAGAATTTGATCTAATCCCATCAAATGCTTTTGTATCTTTCTTTTCTTTTGATCTAATAATATTTTTGTGTTGTGATTGTTAGGTGGTGGTCAAGGGGTGTCAACATTGTTGAAATGTTTTGGTTCATCACACGATGCTTTTACAAAAAGCTTTAGTTAAAAAAAAATAAAAATCCTATTAGAGGTGTCAAAATTAATTCTAAAAATGTAGAATTGATTTTGATATATTTAGATGTTTTTCAATCTAAAATTGAAATTCTGCTCGAAAATTGATAATAATTTGAATTAAAAACTCTTAGGGTGTGTTTGTTTCAAGTTTACCAAATTTATTTCTAGGAATAACATTCCTTAGAATATAAAGATGAAAATTTTATTCCAAGGTATTTAGGAAAAATATGTCTGGTTAACTTTATAATATTCATAGGAACCATAAAAGTAGGGTTAATAGTGCTTTTCAGTCCTGTAATATATATCATTTCCGATTTTCGCCCCTATAAAATTTTCGGTTTGATTTGCATCCTCGTAATTATTTTTTCCAGAATACCCCCCTCCCCCATCCAACTCAGCAAATTCGCATACGTGGCGCTAATTTGGCATTTTTTTCATTTTTTATTTTTTTAAATTGGCCACGTGTAAAACAACATTTCCACATCATATTTTTAAAAAAATTATTTGAAAATTAATTTAAAAAAATCCAAAAAATCATAAAAATATTCATATTTTTTTCCAAAAAATTTAAAAATCGAAAATAATTAAGATTTTTTTTCTAAAATAAAAAACATTAAGATAAATCAGAAAATATAATCAGATTTTTTTCAAAATTAAAAATATTTTAAAAAATTCTGGAATTAAAATTTAAAAATACAAAAAATCAAGAAAAGATCAGATTTTTTATAAAAAAAGGAGAAAAATTTAATTTTAAAAAATCTGGATACCAATTTAGAAAAAATTTAGATTTTTTATTCGAAAATTTTAATAAAATTCTAAAAAAAATGTCAGATTTTTTTAAAAAAAATATCAGGAAAACAATTTAATTTCTAAAAATCTGGATACTAATTTAGAAAATTCAGATTTTTAACTCGAAAATTTTATTAAAATTCCTGAATTTGTTAGAATCATTAGCCAAAATCGTAAAATCTTCATAATTTTGTAAAAATAATGATTTTTTTTCAATATTTTAATTTCGAAAAAGATTTTATAAAAATTCTGGAATAAAATTTTCGAAAAAAAAAATGAATTTTATCTAAATTTGTATCCAGATTTTTAGAAATTAAAATTTTTTCCAGAATTATTTTTTGTAGAAAATATTTTAAAAAACTTTTTTCGAAAATTTTCTTTTTTTATATTTTAAAAATTAAATTCCAGAATTTTTTAAAATCTTTTTAATTTCGAAAAAAATCTGATTATATTTTCTAATTTTTTAAAAAAATCTTATAGTTTTTTTCTTATTTTTTTAACTTTCGAATAAAAAATTGGCCATAAAAAAGTTTTCCATATTTTTTTTAAAAAAAATCCGTAAGAAAAAATTATTTATTATTTACAATTTTTTTTTTCAAAATTAATTTTCAAAATTTTTTAAACTTTTATTTATTTTTAAATTAATATAAATGAATTTATATTATATTTTGGATTTTTTTAAAATTTTAATAATAAAATATGATGTGGCCAATTAAAAAATAAATAAAAATATAAAGCCAAGTCAGCTCCACATAAGCAAATTTGGTGAGTTGGACAGGGGAGTGGAGTTTTTTGAAATTTTTTTTTTTACGAGGTTGCAAATCAAACCGAAAATTTTATAGGGGCGAAAACCGGTAATGTCATATATTACAGGGGTGAAAAACACTATTAACCCAAATAGGGATTATAATAAGTAACTATTTATGAATTAATTCTCATCTCCATGGGAACTTTATTCCCACCATTTTCCTTGGGAAACTTTTTTTATTCCCAGGAACATTTTATACCCGGAAATAAAATTTAGTAAACTTGTAACAAACATATGCAAATATATTCCTATCATTTTATTCCTAGGAATCAACAAATATAACTTGAAACAAACACACCCCTAGTTTTTTGTCCTCGAGTGTGATTTTTATATAGATCATTTGCTATCACTTTGAACAAAATTTAATTTGTTCAAAATTAATATTTGTTAGTGCTGTACTTAAACAAAAAAAGAAGGAAAGCATTCAACTTAATATATATATAAAAAAAAAAACTAGAATTTTGTAGAGTTTCCCAACCGTGAGTTGAGCTCCATATTAATTTGGAAGCAAACGTGCTATTATTCAAAAGCTATACTTTTTTATATAAGATATTTCCATGACCAACTCTATGGTGTATAAATGATGCAAGCATTGCTTCATATACAAACTAGTTTTATCATTAAATAAATAATACCACTAAATCAAATGAGATATGATATGATTTAGAGTTAAACGTACTTTTGACCTCCTATAAAAAAAAACTATTTTCCAACCCCCTAACTTTACCTCCTTTTGCAATTCAGGCCCCCTCTGATTTTGACCCGGTCAAAGACCACTGTGTAATTTCAAATTTAAAAAAAAAAGAAATTAAAGATAATTAATAGCCTTATGATTAAAAATCAATGGTCAAAATTAAAAGAACTCACATGGTCCCTCTAATTTTATTTTGGAAAATATCGAATTGCTTTTATTTTGGTGGCTGAAGGCGAATAATTCCCATTTGACCCTCTTTTGATGGCAATGTCCTTTTGTTTGTTTGGCGATTTTGTTAATGTATGTTTTCTTTCAATATGTTGCTGAGTTTGCTCCTTTTTTGGGCTTTCACTATTGTCGTTGAACTTTTAATTCTTCTATTGTCGTTGAACTTTTAATTCTTCTATAATATGTTGTGCAAGGGGAAATGTTTTTTTGGATATAAATATATATTTTATTTTAGCTTGTTAAAAAAATGTCTTTAAAAATTTATAGATGATTTTATATTATATTTTAAAACAAACACTTTTTTTTAATGATCTTATAATTAAGGAGAAAACGATTATTAGAACTCGTGTTGGGGGTATGCTACAATAACTTAATCAAGAAGATGAACATGATGAATATTGCACATATATTCCAAAGCGTGTGTGGGACACACTAACATTTAGGTTTGATTCGCCCTCCACCGGTTATGTCAACCGAATGCAAAAGGGTTTTATCGACGAATCTACGTCATGATACGATGGAATCCTTTGACGTGACTTGACTTGCACATTCACACAAAGCGTAGTATCAACAATGGTAGTTTACAGAATAAAGTTAGGTCCATTGCTCTCGTGCACTAAAGAAAATAAATAATGATTTATTATAATTTTTGGCAAAATTTAGACTCATTTCTTTTGGTTTTTCTATATTTTTCTGCCTCCAAAATGTTTATATTTATAGATAAACTTTTATCTTTTGGTGAATGGAAATCCTTTAAAAAAAATTGTTCATAAATGATCACATTGCTTCAATTGTAAAACATTACATCTTTTCTTTAAAAGATCTCTTTTAACCATTGCAACTTTTCAAATATATTTTAGAATTTTCTTTCGCAACGACTACTCGGACAAATCAAGAGACTTAAGATTTAAAATGACATTGATTCAACTAACCTACCAACAACTGTATCGAATTGCCGACATCCTTCCACAAAAAAAACGTGTATCAAATTGCCGACTAATTGTTTGTAGATTTCTACTGTATTGTATTAATGAGTGATACGACAAGGCTTAGATTTTCCATCCCAAACGCATATCCAATTCAAGAAAGAACAAAACAAATGAATAATGAATCCAAGAGTGATATTAGCAAAAAAAGGAAAAATGAATCGAAGAGTGAAATAATATAAAATGAATGAATAGTAAATTCAAATACTTTATTTTTTATTTTTTAAAAGTTAAGCAAATATATTAAAATCCAACCACCATTCCTTTAGTATAAGGCGTACCAAATGAAGTTAAAATATCATGATATTTACAAAGAAATAGTCAAGCTACCACAAGGTAGCCATCAAATACCAAAATTACATGTACAGTTTGAAAACATAACAAAAAATTCACCCTCCAAGTTGTGTAATCAAAATAGAATAGAACATAATACGATTTTAACCACCAATAAGATTATAGTTTTACCTTTGTCAATAAGAGATAAGTTGTTATGTCTTATTATGAAAAAACCTCATATTATGATCCTTTCAAATAATAAAAAGAACCGATCCAAATTATATTAAAAGCCAAACAAGACTTGTTCCCCAAGACCTTCAAAGTGAATAGAGTGATCAAGTAAAGAACCATGAAAAGTCGTCGAGATGCCTAACCAACCAAATGTCAAGAGCCAAAGTTGACCATAACCAACACAAGAAAAGAACAAATGATCTCGATCCTCCACCAAGCTGCACGCAGCCGAGCACAAGGTGTCAAGATAACCCAAAATATTTCTCTTAAACATATTCATCTTTGTTGTTAATCTATTCAAGAACAAACGTTAGATAAAAATATTGAACTTAAGCGGCACTTGCTTAAGCCACAACACATGATTAAACCCTTCAATAAAAACAACTTCAGTAGTAGTCAAATTGTTATAAGCGTTTTTTTATTGTGTATCGTTGTGAAGAATGAAGCCAGAATTTATTGATTTTTAATTATAAAACTATTTACAAAAAATTGTTGATATATAAAATCATCTACACTTTTTCAGATATATTTATAATTCTTTTGTAAAATAAAAGATATATTTGTAATTCTTTTTTTAAAATATCTCTTTAAGTAGCAATTTGTTTTGGGATATAAAGGTAATATTAAATGCATTTATATATAAAAGATAATATAATAATAATTACATAAGTTAGAGGCAAATTTATTAGAATTTTTTTTTTCTGACCCTATTTGCAAAAAAAATTTCAAGTCTGACCCCCTTTGAAATTTTTTTTCCAAAATGACCCACTTTCATTTTTATTTTTTTTGTCTTTTTCTTCATTCCCGTCGTTTCAAATGGCGGGATTGAATGTGTGCGTGACACGTGTCCAACCGTCACAGCGACGTGATTGGACAGTTTTTTTTTAAATTTTTTTTTTTCATTCCCGCCGTTTTGACTGGCGGGATTGACTTTTTTTTTTTTCCGTTTTTTTTTGTCACAACATTTATACATACTTAAAATAAAATAAATGATAAATAAAAAACATAATAAATATTAATTTATTTGAACAAATAATACATAACGTTATTAACTATCGGTTATTTATACTCGGACAATTTC
>Ga0228710_1006521_pt1 | contig 17638 bp, 25 predicted proteins | sample MedpolnodulmetaG_FD_177995 | JGI IMG/M metagenome (GOLD analysis project Ga0228710, IMG submission 177995) | Root nodule microbial communities from Medicago polymorpha collected in Santa Monica, California, United States - pink nodules | ecosystem: Host-associated > Plants > Roots > Nodule...
CACGCCCCAGCGGTTTCCAAAAGGGAACTGCCGCCGTCAAGGCAGGATGCCCGGATAGCTCAGTTGGTAGAGCAGCGGATTGAAAATCCGCGTGTCGGTGGTTCAAATCCGCCTCCGGGCACCATTAAAATCAAGCACTTAGCTTAATTATGGTGTCACGACGCCCCTGCAACACGTTCCGCAGAAAACTCAATGTTTTCAATCGTTGTAACGTGTTGCAATTAATTCCGTGCAACACATCTGCAACATGAATAGACCGGCCAGCGCGCTGCTTATGTTGGCGCAGGTGGTGATCGCGCTGGCCATTGGTATTAGGGAGCGGGCGGCTGCCGCTGTGACGACAACCACCCGCCCAGCAAGGCGGTTCAAGCGCCTCACTGCCCCCGCGGGGGTGGGGATAAAAAGCCCCGTCGCCTGGCGGCGCTCAAGGGCAAGGGGCCGGAGGTACGGCCGGAAAAACTTATGAGGGCTGCAGGGCCTCTGCAGCGTTCTTCAAGGCATGGATCTGGAAGGCTAGCTCCTCGATCCCGATGTCGTTGAGCATCGTCGTTTCGTAGATATCCGCGACCGTCATTACGTTGGAGGACAGTTCTTCAAGCAGCGTCACAGCTATATTCGCCATCATTTGGAGATCGCGGATCTCGGCTGACCAGCGAGGGCGACCAGTATCGGCGCCCATCGCTTTCGATAAGCCGGCCTCGCCGGCGGCCTGTCTTAATCTTTTCCCTTCGTCGAGTTCGACGGCGATGGTCGGCTGCGGTCTTAATCTATGAACGTTAGGCATCTGCTGGGCTCCTCGTGTTGATTAATATCGCTCAATGCGCTAACAATCACTCACGATGATCATTATGTCAAGCGGAAATAATCACTGTGAGCGAAATTAATCAAATCACTGGCCGACAACTTGCTGCGGCTCGCGCTCTGACTGGTCTTGGACAGACCGATTTGGCGGCCCTAGCCAACATTTCCGCACCCACGCTGCGCCGTATGGAAGCGAGTGAGGGGCCGGTCACCGGAATGGCAAACAACATAGCCGCAGTGGTTCGGGTGCTTTATGATCAAGGCGTCCTGTTCCTCGATGGCCCCTACAGTGGCGAAGGCGGCCCTGGCGTCCGACTACGTGACCGGCAAGCATGATCCCCGCATTCAGCGTACGACTCTTCGAATTGCAAGCAGACGGTAAGCTTAAGGCACTGCATGCGAACGATATCGAATACTATGGCGGCGCGTGCCCTAATGTCGGTGACACCATTGGCCAGCTTAACGGCCTGGGAGACGCCTATCGGTTCTACAGCGTGCAGCGGCGCGTGTTCGTCGACGCTGGGGATGGCAACCAAGGCTGGGCGGTGGTTGTTCGCCTGATCGAGGAATCTTCGTTTCTGAGCGAAGTGATGACCGCATGGATCGACGACACGGCGTTCTGGTATGATGTTGAAAAACAGGAGGCTGCTGAATCTCTGGCGTATGCCCGCGAACTGGCTAGCGGCCTGAGGGACAAGGCCCAAAAAGCAAAACCAGGCCGCAAGCCTAAAAGCAAGTAGATCGCGGGTTCAGTCGATCTTGACCGACACCTATTCGCTACAATAGCCTCGAAGAGCGCCCACCAAGCGCGCACCACCACATTGAGGAGACAACAAGAATGCGGTCGGCATACGTGCCGGCGGCAAACAGATTCTCTACCTGTGGTGAGCCGCAATGGATTCGAAAGCCCCTTTAGATAGGATCTACACAACCGACGAAGCTGCGGAACGCCTGCGAGTGACGCGCCGGACTATGATTAAGCTCGGTCGCGATCTCGGCTCATGCTCTGTGATTGGTCGCGAGTACTTTTTCAGTGAGCGAGATCTGATCGACATTTGGCAGGCCCAGCGAGCGACGCCAACGAGCTCGCAGGGACGTGCGGAGAAGGCCAAGGCCTCCCTGTCAGGTGTGCAACTACAACACTCACTACAACGCCTCACGCAAAAGAAGCGGAGGAAGCAGTGACTAGCGATGCTCTCTCTCATCTGCCGCTCTTCGCTACCGACCAACCGCGCACCGACCGCTTGACCGCCACCTTAAGTCGAGCAACATTGCGCTCGGCAACAATCTGGGGGCGACTCAATGAAATTGAAATTCCTAGCCGCGGCTGCTATCGCCGCGACCATGACTTCGTGCGCCACGACCGAAAGCATGTCGCGGATGAACACGTACAAATTTCCGGTCCATCATGTGAAGATGGCCGATGATACTTACAGGGTATACGATCACAAGACCGACAACTCGTTGATGGTCGCCCCTAGCCTCGGAACGACGATGGCGATCGGCGCCGCGCAAGGCGCAACGCTCGGACTGGCCGACACTATGACGCCCGAGAAGAGGCTCGAGGCAGCCGCGCAGCGGCATCTGGTAGATACTGGCCGCGGCGGCTGTAAGATTACGCGGGGCTATCTCCTCCAGAAGCCGCTATTCGAATTCTGGTTCGAGTGCCCTACGGTGGCGCCGAAGGTTGGATCCTGACATGTCCGGCATTGATCCTATTAGCGCAACTACATCAAAGGTCACGATGTTCTTTAACGAGACCGAACTATCGACCGGAACGTGTTTTTTCTGGCGCGCTAACAGCGGGGTCTATCTCGTAACAAATTGGCATAACCTCAGCGGGAAAGACAACATCACAGGCAAGCACCTAAGTGATAAGCTGGCGGAACCGAATGCTATTGAATTCAACATTATCTTGAACGCCGATAACGGCCCAGTAATAGGTAAGTGGCGATTTCCGCTGCTCCACGACGATGATCGGCCGCGGTGGCTCGAGCATCCGACGTTTGGAAAGCGAGTGGACGTTGTTGCGCTCGCCCTTGGGCGCGAGCTCGGGAGCGCTGTCTGCTTGAATGATCATGCTAAGAGTCGACTCCTTATCAGCGTAGCGATGGATGTTTTCGTTATCGGCTACCCCCTTGGGATAGGTGTAAAGGATGTCCCACTTTGGAAGCGGGGGACCATCGCTTCCGAGCCGGATCTGGATGTAGACGACTTACCGTTGCTGTATGTCGATACCGCAACGACGAAGGGAATGTCTGGTTCACCGGTTTTGCTCAGGGCCAGCAGCGGCCGCATGGAGGACGGCTCTACAACTATGTCTTCTTCGCGCATCATGAACCGTGTAGTTGGGGTCTACAGCGGTCGCGTGGCGCAGAAGAATGGTCTGGACGCGCAACTTGGCCGTGTCTGGAAGGCTCATTTGATCGACGAGATTATTGCGCAGCGGTCTGCTGGTTAGACTCGCTGCGGCGATAATAGCGTCGGCGCGGTCTATGAATTCCTCTGCCGCGCTTTCATCGCTATTCGCTCTTAGTGGACCTTGGATGGCTCCTTAGCCAGCGTGTTTATGAAGGTGGGATCCTTCGACATGTCGATGGTCACCTGAATATTCCCAAACTGGTCTTGGGCAATTTTGGTGTTGTCCGGGATCGTCCTCTTATAGGTCTGCAGAAACAAGAGCAGGTGATAGGCCGCAGTCACTGGATTGCTAGAGGACTGAATTCCGACCACGCCTGTTATCGTTCCGCCCTCGACGGAGTAATCGCCACCATTGAAAGTAAACTGAACGTTGTGAAAATTACAGTTCCTGTAGAAGAAGCCGTCCAGTAATCTCGTTTCATTCGAGAAGTTTACGTTTTCAACCAACTTTAACTCTGTGGTTCCACTTGAGATTGGAGCCCGATCCTTCCGATCGTTCCTTGACGGGGATGGTCGAGTGCTTGGTTGCCAGGAAACCCACATCAGCCACATGCTGGCAACGAGCGCAAAACCAAAAACGCCCCACCAAGGAACCGAAAGGAGCCACAGGAAAAAATCATCCAGACGACCGAGAGCGATTTTGGCGTCATCTGGAATCGTAGAGTAGCCAATCAGATCAAGCATAGTTCGGACACCAACAAGTACCCAGAAACAGGCTGTTGCAGCCCAGCTGATGATTCGGCCTATTAGGTTCTTCATGGTTGCAGATAAGCATGCGGTACCCGCCGTGTGAAGCCTCGGTGATGCCAATATGATGTGGAGATCGGTGATGAGGCGCGGCCATAGACCGCGCCTTAGTTGCTATGATCCTGAGCTACGCTGCCGCCAGAAACTGCACTGTTATAGCGCGGCTCGCTCCGGCCCTGTTGGAAATGTAGAGCTTGCCGTCCGTGTGTGTGCTGATGGTCACATTGCCATCAGTGCCGCCAGCGTTGGCCAATGCACCCGTGGTGAAAGTGATGTTGGCAGTTGAAGCCATTGACAGCGCCACGGGCGCCGCCCCGCTGCGCACAAGAAACGTACCGCGTGGAGCAGTCGCGTCCGCACCGTTCGCCGTCATGATTGCAACCACACACGACTGGTTTCCTCCCGGTATGGGGAATGAAGTGGCCACGTCATCAGCAAGAATTACACGAGCCGCGTCACCGATCTCGACGGAGTTTGCACTTCTGCGGATCACAAGGTTTGTAACCTGACTGTTCCCCTGCGCGTTCGAGATCGTTAGCCTGTCGCGGTTTGTGACCCACGTCTGAGCTACACCGCCCGTTGCTCTGTCTAGATGAAGATGACCTGTCAGGGTTGGGTGCGTCGTGAAATGACCGTAGGTCGAATTCACGTAATCCTGCGAGCTGATGGTGACGCCGGATGTATTCTTCGGCGATGCCAGCGGCGTATCACTCCAGGCTCGGCCGATGAAGGACACTTCATCGGCGCGACGAATGTAGCCGCGCATTTTCTCGAAAGAAGCTATCCGCGTGTTGAAGAAGTTCATGCCACGCAAGCAGCCAATGCCGTGCGTGGTGGAGCCTCCGTTGCCGCAACGCCCGTCGATGTACAGCGCGCCGGTGATGTCCGCGTCTGGCTCAGCGATAAGCCCCGCCTGCGTCAGGGGAACTGCTGCAGGGTCCGAACGACGCTGACCCGAATGATGATCGGGCCCATATAGGCGGCCACCATAGACGTTAAAGTCGGAGAACCCGGAAGCGCCCCGAGCATCTGCTGCCGGCGTCGTTTCACCAAAAGCGACATAGTTTGCATCACTGTCGTTCAATCCGCCGAGTACTGCAAGTCCTATGCGACCGCCGCGCACATACGGATTCCAAAGATGGGTCCCGTCTCCACCAGCGAAGCTGGACGGATTGAATGCAGCGAGCGGGTTGCCATTGTAGTCGAGAAGAGCCGGGTAGCCGCCAGCGTTAGAGGCATCGAGATAGATGCCGGCGCGACGGAAGTAGCCAAGCACCTGCAGATTGCGTGCCTGAAAACCGGGACGCGTACCTACGAAAAGGCCAATGTCCCAATTCGCGCCGAGGTTCGAAGGACTGGTGTTCGTATAGTCGCAATCGAGCCAGATTGTCAGGTCATTGACCTGGCAGCCGTCCGCCTCGACATCTACGACCGCGACCATTGCCGGGTCATTCGGGTCGGCTGCGGACGTACGCATGAGCCTGCGAGTCATCACGCGGCGTGTTGCGGCATCGCCCGTCGCAATGATGCGAGAGTGTCCGACATAGTTGGGTAACGCGGTGTCGGGATTGCCGTATCCGTAGCCGCCGCCATGACCGAATAGGATTTGCCCCGGCGTCTTCATCAAGAGCGCCTGCGTCGTAACAAAGTCGCCCTTGGTGATCTCGGAGCGCACGCCTTCTGCGATCATCGCCAACAGTCCTGCTGTGCTGTCGTTGGTGCCTGTCGGATCGGGAGAGCCTGGAGCGTCGAGGATGCAGTATGTGGTGGTGGCCCGCTCCTTCATGGTGCGTGCAGTGCCGCCGGTCCAGACTGCCACCGCAGTTCCAACGCCTTGAGCTGCTGTCGCCGCAGCCTCTGCCGCCGCCTGCGCTGCTTCTGCCGCGGCAACGATCGCGCTCGATGCCTGATCGCTAACAAGCCGGAACGTCGAGCCCGACACGATACCAAGCACGATCATACCGGCGACAAGGCCGCCAGCAGCGACGTTGTTGCCGCTGTTCGCCTTGATCGTGAGTGCAGACCCCCCGTTAAACGAAACGGTGACGGGCGAAGCCGTATTGGCTTCGAAAATGTTCATCCAGACGAGAGCGGATCCTGATACGGGAATGCTCGTGGTCGCCTGAATTGCGTTCGGTGTACCCGCGCCAGCGTCCGATGCAATGATAAAGGAGAACGGCAGATCGGCGACCCTCTGCCAGGAACCGGAGCCGGATGCGCCGAGCTTCTTATAGACGCCGTTGTTGGCAGCGACAGGATCGCCCACCACCCACGCCATAGAGTTAATCGCCGGAGACAAATCTCCGTCCATAGTGGCCTTAAAAACGTAGACCAACCCGCTGTTTGACGTAAAGGCATTGATGATGCCCTCGACCCACCCGCCCCACGAGCGCATGTCGGGCTTCTTGATTTTGTGCTTGCCAGACGACGGTACGCCGTCTGTTTCGTAGTCGCGTGCGACTTCAGCCATAGTGATGGCCATGCTTGCTCCCATAAAAAGAAAAAGCCCCGGCGTTGGCCAGGGCTGCAAAGGCTTGGATTTGATTAGCGGTCGGTTAGATCAGGGAACGTAGCCGGTCCCGTCATCAAAGAATGACCCGTCGTCGTGCGGCGTCTCGCCGTGTTGGTCTAGCTCTGCCGGCACGCCGATCGGCGTTTTCGGCTCTTGCTGCGCCTCGTCGGGCGCTGGATTGGGTGTGCTCACTTGCTTTCTCCCAATAGGAAATGGCCATTAGGGCCAATGACTTATTTGTGGTAACGGCGTTCCCCGTCTTGACCGCTGCCGCCACCCGTCGGAAAACGAGTTACGGCTGTCTTTTTTTGGTGGGGGCGTGTGTGGCAGATTTTGTTGCAGTTATTCGCAGGACCGTTGACGGCCTGTCGGAAAACACACCGGAAATGCGAGGCAGGGTGTTTGAGAAGGCGCGCGGTGCCATACGCCGTCAGCTCGAGAGCATGAACCCCCGGCCGTCGGACGACATGATCAATCGTCAGTTGTCTAAGCTCGAAGCGGCGATCAGAGAAGTAGAGACGTCATACTCCCTTACGGGAGGCACAATCAGCGGCGATCTGATGCTCAGCGGAGCGAGAACCGACGCGATCATTCACGTCCCCCCAGATGTCCCAGGTCCGGAGTTGGGGCCGTCGTTTGCGCTTCAAGAGGACGGCCGAGTAAAACTCGTACCGGCCAGTTTTGCCAACGAATCTGATATTCGGGATGTCGGGGGATTGTTAATCCCTCTGGTTACTGCAATCGACGAGCTCGTCGCACTGACGCTGGGCTCCAATAGCCACGGGCATCTGCACAAGCTGGCGAAGCAATATCGCGAAGCCGTGGAACCCCAAGGCAATGAGCTTGCGATCGATCTGCTGTATTTTCGTGGCATACGTCTGCAGAATTCCGCTAAGCACATAAGAGAGCAGATAGCTTCCGGCGACTACCCCAATATGTCGCTGGAGATTGCTGAAACACTTGACAGTGTGCTGGCCGTACACGGGCCAATGATCATGTCCACTGAGACGGGCCGAGATCTTGTGCGGAAAGCAAAAGATTACTCCTACGTACCAGAGGTAGAAGACGAGTATAAGGCCATTGCCTTGAAGGTGATGGAGGAGATCCAAGCCAATCAAATCGTTGACGAAACCACCGGCGGTGAACTTCGAGCAACTAATGAGGCAATCAACGATGGACCAGATCCCCGGATGTCGACGCAGGCAGCGCATATAACTAACGCGAACCTGTTAAACAAACTAGCCAAAATCACCCTGCTTGGCAGCGGAGCATTGGTCGCTAGCGCGGTAGCGCAGAGCAGCTTCGCAACTGTGCCTGCTAACGCGATTACTGGCGCCTTGGATCACATTTGGGCGTTCATAACCACCAACCCGAACGATCTAGTGCGACTTGCCGCCCTTTCCGGGGCTGATTTGGCGTGGCTCCCATCGTTCGTGCGATGGGCAGAGACGAGCCGGGCTGAGGTTGTTTTGCAATCAGCTCTTTCTGACGTCCTTAAGGGGGATTAGCCGCCGCTATGAGAAGATGCGGCGAGCGATCTACCATTTGGCTCCATTTGCTTGGGGATGATCAGGGTATGCAGACTGGACGAATCCGCGATCTTTCAGCAATCGTCGCGCATGACTGAAAGACAACGCTTTTTCGCCGGATTGGCTGCCGGCATCTTCATTCTCGCAGTGTGCATCGAGGCAGTTCGAGCAATCGCTGAACGCGGCTGGGTCGGCACCTTCGATGGAGTTCTGTGGTGGCTTGGCCGCTTTAGGTGGCTATACGACTATCAAACGTTCCTGACAGGGGCGGCGGCTGTGGCTGCCGCAACGTTCAGCATCCGGGCCGTAAGAGACCAGATCAAAGCGTCCGATAAAGCCGTCCAGAGGCAGATAGACCACGCGAAGCAGCTTGAAGCAGACAGGAGGGATGCCAAGCGCGCTGCGGCACGGGCCACCCTTCCTCTAGCGTTGAGCGCCATAAACGATTATGCACGAGAGTGCATACAAAGCCTGCTGACAGTACTCGACGCATGCCAGCCCGGCCGCGTGCTCCCGAAAACTGTAATCCTGCCAACATTTCCATCTGTTCCGTCTGAGGGCATCAGCGCCCTGAAGGAAATGGTGGAATTCAGCGAACCGCCCGAACGTAAGTTCATATCCTTGTTCCTTACGAGCATTCAGGTGCAGCGCACGCGCATATTAGGACTTATTGAGGGGCATCAGAACCCACATCACATCATCTCTGAGCTGAACATCAAAAGATACATTGTGGACGCGTTAGAGATATACTCCCAAGCCGAGGGGTTATATGGATTCGGTCGCGGTAAAATACAGCGGATACCTGACGGAATTACCTACGAGCAAATAGGCCAATCTCTCGGGAAGGTCGGTATTTATGATGACCTGGCCGAGGAACTGACCGATCTGTACGGATTGACGGGCCAGAAGAAATGGGCGCCACCATTTGCCGCTTGATTAACAACCTCGAAGTGGACTAACGGCCAGGTCGTCGGCGGCGTGGGTCGCCAAATTCCGTCAGCGCCCATGGCTCGTCGAGATCTGGGTGGCGCGGCTCTTGGAGGAACTCAGCACCGAGCCGGTGCCAGGCGTCCTCGCCGTCCTCGTGTGAGGGCTGGCCATATTCGTTTGTCGGAACGCCCGCCATCTGCAGCTCCCATAGGAAGTCATATCCGCCCGAGAAATACATTCGCCATGCGTCGAGATCACCCGATGCGCTGCGCTTGTTCTTTCGCCTGCGCACCGGCATTAGCGTCGATTTCCGTAATCTGCCGACCGCGGCGGCCTCGGTGTCTCCGGCGCATAAACGCCATCGAGAGCGAGCTCACGAAGCAGTCGTGCGAATGCGATTCGTGCGTTCTGCATGATGCCAACTTCAGGGCGCTCCTTCGGCTGCTCGAAACGGTCAGTGAACGTCTGGCCCTCTCGATCAAGTACCTCGCGGGCGCCCTGCGCTTGGTCCCAGGCTTCGGCCGCCAACTGAAGCAGGCGCAAGTGGTGCCCCTCGAGGTCGAAGTCGGTCACCACAGAACGCCACCACTTTTGCGTCTCTGACCGCAGATGAGGCGGTGCTTTTGGCGTTTTTGCCACGATTTCCTCCAGTCGTTTTCAAGAGAGAGAACTAAGGAATCCCGGTTTTGCGGGAATTCAGGGGAGGCGAAATATTTTTTCAACCGGGGCAGCACGATTGTGCGCGGTGGTCCCCAGCCGGTCCCCTGGACGAACGGCGGGAGCGATTTTGCCACCCCCTCCCGTCACCAGCCGACAACTCCCTCGATCCGGTACTCAGGGCACCACGACAGGGTGCCGTCGTGGAGCTCGAGCCTATAACTTCGGAACAGCGGCTCATTTCTGCCTTCCGATGCCGACATGGCGACGACCTTGCCGCTGTCACCGCGGCGCGTGCGTACGACATCGCCGAGCGAGTATTTGAATTCAACGTTCATGGCTGATCCTCAGGTAAGGGAGATGCCGCGCTTCCGCATGGCTGCCTCGGCCTTGCGGCGGATGGCAGCGGCCTTGCTTTCAGCGCGCACGAGCTCGGCACTGGTGGCCTTGCCGTAAGCGCCCCAAAGGACCAGCGAGATTTCAAACAACCTGGCCTGCGTAATGAGCCGTCGCGGGGTGTCGTGCGTGTCGTCCCACTCCTCGACCTCGGAAGCGAATCCCACACTTACTTCGTTGACGAGCTGATCGCCGACGGTGACGATGGCTTCCTTGCCGAGCGGCGACTCCGCGTTGGGCGTGAGGCCGTAATACAGCCCAAAATTGTCAGACCGGAGCGTAAGTGTTCCGTTTGAGACGCGGCCTAACGGTCTAGTCGAATCGTGCCCCCACAACGCCACGACGTCGGGAGATTCGCGCAACGACTTATCGAAAGCGCCCCTTGCGAAGCGCTCCTCAAACAGGCCAGCAATGACAGCAGGCTGGCCCCATTGTATGGCGTACCCTGAAATCTCAGCCACGGCGCGCCTTTGCCTCCAGCGCTCGCTGTCGCTTTTCGACGGCCAGACGGCGAGCAATGACCTTGGCGGATTCGACGCGCTCAACATGGCGCGTCTCGCCGGGCAATTTCACTGCGCGCTTTTTGTCGCGTTCCTTGCCTGCCGCTTGTTCGTATTCATTCATAGTATCCGGCCTCCTTGGCTTCCTTCAGATAGCGAGGGATGTGCCCATCGCGGGGATCGCCGAGGAAAACCGGCGCAAGCGGAACGAGCCGTGACCAAGCAATGTCTTCCCGCTCGAATTGATCTCGTAGCTCATCGAACTCAGAGCGGACCTCGGCTAGGGCCTCCAGCGCTCGGCAGACGTTGGCAACGCGCCGGCCGTATTCGGCCTTGACCGCATCACAGATCCGAATGCTCGCAGACGAGCGGGCGTGCACGAGCCGCTGCCGCACTACCTCGAGTGCCGCATCGATATCGCGCTCCAGTGCGGAGAGTTCCGCGAGACGCGTACGCAGGCTAGTGGTGCTGCCAGATGCCTCGCCGAGCAACTCGGCCACGCCAGGCCTAAACGCCGGGGCGGGGGCCTCTTCGATTTGCCGCTGGAGTTCGCGCCGCTCAGCGAGAACCTCGCTCCGCCTCTTGTGTAGCTCGGCCTGCTTATCGTGATGGCCGGCGTATTCGGGATCACTGGTGAGCGGCGGAACGCGGTACACCTCGACCGATGGGGCAGACTTCTTGAAAACGGCCAATATCATTCTCCCTTAAATGCGTCTTGGATCGCATCGGCGAACGCTGCGACGTTGATTGTGATCGATCGCCGATAACCGGCGCCGCCCCAGTGACTGGCAAGCGCCCCAATCTCGCGATACCGCTCGATTGTGCCGTCGTGCCAATGCAGGGCGAATTCGGGCCAGTTTGAAACGAACTCGAACTTCAGCCCGCGAACTTCTGTGGCGCCCTCGGCTGCTAGCTTGACGATCGCGTCGATCTGCTGGCCGGCATTCTTCGGCACCGACGCAGGTGCGCCGGAGACATCCGCACCGCCGATCGTAAGGGATCGGTAGCGGTCAACGGCCGCCGCGGACTCGTGCAAGGCGACGTCCGCGGCGAGCGCAATAACCAGCGTCGTGAAGTCGTTTAGATCAAGCTTAGGAGCTACGCCTGGCGCGCCTGAAGGCAGCATGCCAGCCTCTCTTAGAGAGCGCGCTACGACGAGTGAGCGCGATACGGGAAAGCCGCAGTGGCGCTCGAGCGCGCCCGCGACGGATTGCAAGGTTGGCACGATGGCCTCCTGTTTTTTGCGCGAATTGCGATTGAAACAATCAAAAAAGAAAGAGGGCTGGAACTGCTCCGCAGCAGAGCTCCAGCCCTCAAGACCGGCCACATGGAGGGGGCCGGATGGGTATTGCTGGTTTTACATCCGAACTCAGCAATGAGTGGTGGGCAACCACGCGCGGTCACCCACCTGCAAGACTGGTGACAGCAGCCCCGCAAAAACGCGAAAGGCGCCATTGCTGGCGCCCTTCCTCCCCTTACCCCGTTCGGGGACCGAAATGGGGTACCCCAACGATGGGAACTGTTGGGAGGATATTCTCCGTACCCTTCCCAACATTCCGCGCGCTTGATGCATGCATCATGAGGCTAAGTCGCTGCGCGTCACATTTCCGATGACGTCACGTACTGTTATGCAGCGAACTGTTGCCGCCAAAACCGATCTACGATCTCAAAGCCGTCAAAGATGCGAGCGCGAGCCTCGCCCTTAGCTCCCTTACTGCCAGCGCCAAGACGCGCACCGATTTCTGCAAGTGTCAGGCCATCGACGACGGCCCATTCGAATGCGTCGAGGATCTTGGGCACGTAGGCGAGGCGGTGCCGCAGCACGGCCAGTTCCCGCTTGGCATCGATGCTTGCCAATAAAGGCCAGTCGCCTTGCCATTTCTTCGGCACAGGAGCGGATCTCGCTTTTGTTTCCGAGCCGGCCATTACGATGCGCCGTGGTGCGGTGTCGATGTTCGCTTTCCGCCCCGTTAGGACCTTAGCGCCCTTGTCCTTGCCATCGTCGTCGACGTTGTGCACCACATAGAGGTCGGCGGCTTCCCGCCCAGCAAGCAACGGCGTTTCCGCAGTGTCGTGCAGGTCGCGGAAGCGTTCCGCAAGGGCAAGGCAGTGCTCGTTCTTTTCGGTTCGCAGGAGCTTTGCGAGCGGCCAGTCTTGATTGTCGTTTGCCGCCTGGCCGCTGAAGAAGTGGGAGGAATACCAAGCCTGCCCAGCCCTAATGCGGTGATCTTCAGAAGGCCCGTCACTTGGCAGTTTCACCGTCACGCCGCGTGCTCTTATGCGGGTGCGGGTCGGTTGCCAATCGTCGGTGCCGTCTACCAACGTGGGGAGAGTGTCGCGCCTGTCGAAAACAGGCACGTTGTCATTTGCAGAATCCAAGCTGTCACCTGTGGATTAGAGAAAAGCGGCCGCGACTCGCGGGGGGTGGCTAATGGTTGTGTATAAACGCTTTTTACAATTTTGTCAAGACGTCACTTGACAAATATCGGAAAGTGTGCCTTGCGATGCGTCTATTGTTGTCATAGCCCCGTGTGCAATCTCTGGTGGATCAGCGAGCAATATTAGCGTATGCTCATTTTTTTAAAAGGAGGGATGGTTTCATGACGACGGTTTACTGCCACCGAAACAGCTATCGCGAAGACACCACCACCCATTATGGAAGATGGTCCTACAACAAAAATGTTGCGTGTCGAGATCAGGGATACGGCCAAAGCTATCTAAAGAGCCACTACTCGGATCCCATAGATGAGAGCTGTGCCAGTGGTGGCCCAATTAAATCCATGACGCTTCTCACGGGAATCACAGACCCGATGCTGGATGATTTAAAGAAGAACGACCAACCAGAATAAAACTTTGGGCTCGCAGCGCGACGCAAGCGACTGGCTATACCGTAAAGTTGTATTTTGACACTATGCATCAATAAGTTTCCACACCACCACTTTGCTATTTTTCCAACACACCACCACCCCACCCCACTCTAAAAGCGGGGTGTGGGTGGTGTGGAGTGTGGAATTACCCATACCTTCCACACCTCTCCACACCTCAGTTTTCCGAGGTGTGGAAGATAGGAACGAGGCATGGGCGCTCGTTACCCTTGTAGTCGGGGCGCATCTCGATCGCGAAGTGTCCTTGCCGCTTCCAGGCTTCTAGCATCCGCCGGACTTCTTTCTTTTCGGAAGGAACGGCCATATTCATCCGCAATGCTTCGGCGACCTTGAAGCCCGCCCATTGCGGTGACTGCGCATTGTCACGGCAATCACAGCCGTCAATCTTGCGCTTGATGGCGTCGAGCTCTTCAGGAGTGACGGCCGAAACAGCGTCGGCCATTGCAGGCCAGCGCCACGCCTCGACGACGCCGATTTCGTCGCCGGTTTTTACCAGCCCTTGGCCGTTCATAAGCGGCACGGAAACGAAATGCCGCCATTGACTATTTCCTGCTGCCACCATGTTGAATTTGCCAAAGTCGACGCGGAAATAGCCACGCGGGTCGTCTAGTCCTGCCTTGTCGGCCTCTTCGCGTGTCATCGCGTTAATAGTGCGCACCGAGCGGGCCGCGTCCTTCAAGGCACCACCACCTCGAGCCGAGTCGGCCGTTATCTCAAGGTTGCCCTTCGTGACGTGGTGGATCAGTTCGACGCTGCAGTTCCCTTCATCCGCTACACGACGCCAAGCCTTTGCCACCCGCTGGATCAGGTTGTTGTCGTTTTCCGGTACTTCATGCGTGGACACGAACGGATCGACGACAATGACATCGATCCTATTCTCGCGGATAGCGGCGAGCATATCGGCGACCATTGGTTCGCAGACTTTGAAATCGCGCCCTTCCTGCCGCATGATGACGAATTCCTGATCGCGGCCAGAGTCGGTGAACAGGCGGTCAGCAATCTGCTCTTCCGTTACGCCGAAGTGCTTTGCAGCAGCGACAAACCTACGCTCGATTTCATCCTGCGGATCCTCGGCATTTATGTACCAGCAACGCAACGGCTTACTCAGGCCGGCTTGCTCGTCGAGCAACGGGCGCCCCGTAACCATTGCGAGAGCTTCCGATACAGCATGCGCAGACTTCCCGCCGCCACCCGCGCCGACCGTGATAGAGAGGTAACGGCGGATGAAATGTTTCGCATACAGCCATTCACGCTCTGGAATCGAGGATGGGTCTTTCAATCGAAACGGACTAGCGGCGAGGCGCTTCGACTGCTGCGGTAAGCCGACACGGCGAGCTCCCTTGGATGTGTGGAACCACGCGTTGCCGTCAGCCGAGAAGACGATTTGACCCATCGCGCCATCGACTTTGGCGCTGAACAGCGTGCCGCCAATAATCTGGCCTCCGAAGGCGTCGCCGAACGGAATCAGGCGAGCGTCGAAGGCCTGCTCGTTATCGTTAGCGGCGATGAGCGCGGGCTTCTGTTCGTCGGCCGCATCTGGATCGATGTCGCGATCAATCAGGATTTCGCGCGCCCTCCGCTCTAACCACTTCGGCCGATGACCAGCCCTGTATCTCTTCTGGTACGCGAGCTTCTCGATTTCAGCTTCGAGCGGTGGCAGGTCGGCCCATTTTTCCCTCAGCGGCTTCATGCTCGTGACGGCATCCATAACTGCATCTACCGCGCTGGCGCATGGGTCTCCTTCTATTTGCTGGACCAGCGGCGTGCCTTCGCGCCACAAGGTCAGCACGGATGCGTCATCGCCCTCGTCCATAAAGCGAAAGAAGGAGTCGGTCAGAATTCCAAGCCGCGGTATGTCGGCCGCGGTCATGTCGGACCAGTGATTTATTTTCTGCAGCGAATTGCGCGTGACGCCATCAAGATTGTCTGGATCCGGAACAAGAACGATATCACCAGATAGGTCCCACGCTTTGCGGCTCACATCGTAGAACGCCGTTCGATGAGGGCGCGGGTCTACTTTCTCAGGCTGCGCGGCTGTCATTACGGGCAACATCCCCCAAAACGAGCAAAACGAGTTGATCGGCAATAGCCGGAGCGAAGGTGGCAGCGGCACCGCCCCCTATGGACGGACCGAACACGCGATACCCGCGGTCGCCCCTGATCAGCTTCAGATCGTACAGTTTCACGCCTGCCATTAGCTCGACGTCAAAGCGCAGAATCGTCTTTCCGCCTGGCGGTGCCTGGCGGGTGGATAGGATTTTCATTGGTTCTCCTATGGTGATGACCCGACGACGACGCCGCCAGGCGGTGGGTCAGTAGGTGAGGCGGACGTTTCCGCGTTCGTCACATTCGTACTGAACGGACGTAACTTTCTGGACTGTCGTGCCGCCGCGGTATCGGAAGGCGACTAACTCACCAACTCGCGGGACGGTAGGCCAGTCGGCGCGCAGGCCGTCTTTGTGGTCCTCACCAATCAGGATGATGTTCATGCTGCGGCACCTTCCTGCTTCTGAATCCAAGCCGTCAGCGTGCTCTTGCGAGCGCAGACCGTCTCGCCGATTCGGAAGGACGGAAGGTGCCCCTTCGACACCGCGTGATAGATTGTCCGGCGCGGGAAGCCGAGGAACGCCGCGATGGCGTCAGCCCCGCGCAGCAGGTCGGCGGAAATGTTGTCGTTGTCATGATGCATATTTTTTCTGAACCCCCTTGACGTGTTTGTAAAACTCTGCGAAAGTTGACTTAGATGCTCAACTGGGCTTTTTGTACGCAGGCCAACAGTTCCAACGTATTGCAACTTTACATTTTTGTCAACCGATTTCTTTCGGCGCAACATGTTGCATATATTCCGCGTGTCCACTACATGGCGGACATGGCAACAATACGCAAGCGCACACTCCCATCTGGCAACTCTGTCTGGCTCGCGGAATACCGCGATGGAGCCGGCAAGCGTCGCTTCAAGCAATTCGATAAGCGCAAGGATGCGGATGCATTTCTGCTCACTGTGCGAGGCGAGGTCCGCGATGGCATCCACGTCGCAGAAAGCCAATCCGTCACGATCTCGGTAGCTGCAGATGATTGGCTGAAAGCGGTGGACGCTGCTGGTCGTGAGCGATCGACATACGACCAGTACAAGCAGCATGCGGAGTTGCACATCAAGCCGCTGATAGGCGACGTCCTGCTCTCCAAGTTCAGTGTCCCGGCCGCTCGCGACTTCGAGGATCGGCTGCGCACCGACGGGCGTTCTCCTGCCATGGTCAAAAAGGTGATGGTGAGCCTCGGCAGCCTCCTGGCCGATGCGCAGGAGCGCGGCAAGGTCGCAAGGAACGTCGTCCGTGAGCGGAGCCGTACCCGCCGTAAAGCGAGTGACACACGCGCGGAGAAGCGCCAGAAGGGCAAGCTGAAGGTGGGCGTGGATATTCCCACCGCTAAAGAGATCAAGGCTATCGTGACCGCCGCCAAGGGGCGCTGGAGGCCGTTGCTCCTCATGGCGATCTTCGCCGGCCTTCGCGCATCCGAGTTGCGTGGTCTCAAGTGGGATGACGTGGATCTTGAAAAGCGAGAGGTCCACGTTCGGCAGCGTGCCGACCGCTTCAACGATATCGGGGCTCCGAAGTCTGAAGCCGGTGAGAGAACCGTACCGCTCCCGCCAATGGTGGTCACTGCGCTGACGGACTGGAAGCCGGTATGCCCCTCTGGCGAACTCGGCTTGGTCTTCCCGACGGGGTCGGGAACGGTCGAGCAACTTGCCAACATTCGCCGCCGCGGCCTCATCCCCACACTGATAGCGGCAGGGGTGACGACCGATACCGGCGAGCGTGACGAGGACGGCCAGCCCGTCCTCACTGCGAAGTACAGCGGTATGCACAGTCTCCGGCACTTCTTCGCAAGTTGGATGATCAACCGGAAGGAAGATGGCGGGCTCGGGTTGCCGCTTAAGGTCGTTCAAGAACGGCTTGGCCATTCCTCCGTGACGATGACGGCGGACGTGTATGGGCATTTGTTTCCTCGCGGCGACGATCTGGACGAGCTTGCCGAGGCCGAGCGGATGCTCATGGCGTAACATACGGAATCGGTGGATACGCAACACATCTGCAACACATTCCCGCGCAGACCCTGATAAACAAGGATCGGACACGGATTGAAAATCCGCGTGTCGGTGGTTCAAATCCGCCTCCGGGCACCATTCACCTAGTTCATTGAAATGCTTGAAGCTCTCTTGATTTTCTCCTGTTCCGTCGGAACCCTTTGTTTTGGCGCTTG